>Ga0306910_1000041_pt1 | contig 88806 bp, 73 predicted proteins | sample AntRauMFilla2698_FD_190438 | JGI IMG/M metagenome (GOLD analysis project Ga0306910, IMG submission 190438) | Saline lake microbial communities from Rauer Islands, Antarctica - Metagenome Filla 2 #698 (v2) (version 2) | ecosystem: Environmental > Aquatic > Non-marine Saline and Alkaline > Saline ... | reverse complement strand
TGTACACGGATTTGCAATCCGCTGCGTAACCACTCCGCCAACTCGCCGTCTGCGGCTGGTGATAGCGGCTGATATAAAGGCCCGCAAGAGGCAAGATTGAGGGATTTGGGTGGATCCGTGCGGTGCCGCGCAAGGTGAGGGGATGTAGCGTTGCTGCGCGCTGCGTGTTGTGGCACATTGCATGCAACAGGATTCTGAAGAAACGAGCTATCAGCAATGACCGATTTTTCCAAAAGACGCACGATGATGGTCGACACACAGGTGCGTCCTTCGGACGTAACCAAATTCCCGATTATCGACGCTATGCTTACTGTAGCGCGCGAGAATTTTGTGCCCTCTGCACAGCGGGAGGCTGCCTATGTCGGTGAAAACCTCGATCTTGGTCAAGGGCGCGTGCTGCTCGAGGCGCGCACGCTCGCAAAAATGCTGGATGCATTGGCGATCGGCGGGGACGAGCTGGTGCTTGATGTAGGGTGTACGTTTGGGTACTCGACCGCAGTTATTGCACGGATGGCGCAGGCTGTTGTTGCGGTGGAGCAGGATGACGATATGGTCCGCGAGGCGCAGGACGCCCTGATCGCGGCCGGAGCCGATAATGCGGTCGTGTATGAGGGCGCGCTGACAGCTGGTGCCGCACAGCACGGACCTTATGACGTTATAATTTTGCAAGGCGGCGTGGCGCAGGTGCCCGCAGAATTGTGCGATCAACTCAAGGAAGGTGGCAGGATGGCGGCCGTTTTCATGAATGGCCCTTTGGGTGAGGTGCGCGTAGGCTATAAACGGGCGGGCAAGATGAACTGGCGCCTTTCGTTCAACGCGACCGCGCCGTTTTTGCCGGGTTTCGAGCCGGAAATGACCTTTACGTTCTGAGCGTTGGGTGTGGCATAAGATTTAAGCGACGGGTGAACCGAATGGGTCCGCCGCGTGTTTGGAGGCTATTGGAATGGTAATGGACGGTATCGGACAGGGAGCCGCGCGTGCGCTGCGGGTGGCATGCCTCGCTGCCGCGGCAACCGTGTTTGCCGGCGCAAGCGCGTCGCAGGCCCGGGCAGAGACATTGGCCGACGCATTGGTGGGCGCTTATACTTTTTCAGGTCTGCTTGAGCAAAACCGTGCATTGCTGCGTGCGGCAGACGAAGATGTTGCCGCAGCAGGGGCGGCGCTGGAGCCGGTTCTGAGTTGGACCGCGAGTATCACACAAAATATGGGTCGGACCCGCAACACCGCGGGTTTTGCGGTCGTGGACACGGACAGTCTGGTGGCACGCGGACAGCTCATTGCGGAGCTTTTGGTTTATGATTTTGGCGCCTCGGCGCTGAACATTGCTGTGGCCAAGGAAACCGTGCTCGCCACGCGTCAGTCGCTCATCGGGATCGAGCAGGCCGTTCTGTTGCGTGCCTTGCAGGCCTATACGGGAGTGATCGAGGCGAATGAGTTTGTCACGCTGCGTGAAAATAATGTCCGCGTTTTGACGCAGGAATCGCGGGCCGCGCAGAACCGTTTTGACGTGGGCGAAGTTACCCGAACCGATGTGGCCCTTGCTGAGGCGCAACTGGCCGAGGCGCGCAGCGGTCTTGCGACGGCACAGGGTAACCTTTCTATTGCGGTGGAGGAGTATCGCAGCGTGATCGGGCGCAGCCCCGGGCGCCTGTCACCACCACCCAGTTTGCCCAGCATCAGTGGCGACATCGAAGCGTCCAAGGCGCTTGCCATGCGCCAGCACCCCGACATGCGCGCCGTTCAGTTTCAGGTGAGCGCGGCCGAGCTGGCAATAAAGCGTGCCGAGGCGCAGAAGCGGCCGACCGTAAACCTGCAAGGCACACTCTCGGCGAGCGAGAACTTGGACAGCAGCGCATTCAGCACCGGCGCGAGCGTGGGTGTTGTCGCAGGTGGTGTCATCTATCAGGGCGGTCTTCGATCGTCTGCCGTACGCCGCGCACAGGCGCAGCGCGATGCGCAACGCGGAAACCTGCATGTGGTGCGGAATAATATTCAGCAAAACGTCGGCATCGCTTACGCTCAACTCAGCACGGCGCGGGCCTCGCTCGCGGCGTCGGATGGCCAGATCAGGGCCGCGCGCATCGCATTTCAGGGTATCCGCGAGGAAGCGACGCTGGGCGCGCGGACCACATTGGACGTGTTGGACGCCGAACAGGCGCTCCTTGATGCGGAAGCCACGCGGATTTCTGCGCAGACGCTGCTGTATAATGCTGCCTATGCTGTTTTGTCCTCTACGGGCCAGCTGACGGTGCAGGGCTTGCGTCTGCCGGTCCAGCAATATGACGTGACCGAGTATTACAATCTGGTCAAAGACAGCCCGACGTCGCGGTCGGATCAAGGTCAGCAATTAGACCGCGTTTTGAAGCGATTGCAGAAGTAATCATCTCTGACATTTACTGTTTGTCACGTGCAAGGCCGTCCTCGGGGGCGGCCTTTTGCGTTTCTGGCGAGCCGTTCCTGCGTGAAGGCAACAGGTTAATTTTATGTTTTTCCTTGGTTTTCGCCCCATTGTTAGAATCTGTTTCAGGCGCTATCTTCAGGATTGAGCAAAGAGTGGTGAAATATGTCAAAAGCCGTCACAAACGAAGAGGTGGAAGACGTGCTGTCTTCGATCCGCCGGTTGGTATCCGAAGACAAGCGCCCCCTCGCTGGATTACGCGCGGCACCAAATGCGTCCGTCCCGCAGCAAGGTCCGACAGGTGCAGGCTCGACCGTTCCTGCCGACGCCGCAGCACCGGCAAGTGATACACCGGTGGTGGACAGGCTGGTCCTGACGCCTGCGCTGCGGGTGACCGACCCCTCCGAGCCTGCCGATACTGGTGAAGTGGCAGAGGAGGGACCTTTAGACCTTGGATCTGTTGCGCGGCAGACATGGACACCGGACGAAGGTGAGTGCGGGGCCAAACCTGACCAAGCGACCGTCGCGGATGCGATGGCCTATCAAGGCCCGATGATGCTTTTTCCGGCAGCCCACGACAGCGTGCGTGCCGAAGATCGCGATGCTGCGATGGATGCTCTGGACGCTCTGGTACATGACGCGGTCGAAGCAGAATTGCGCAATGGCGACGCCGCGCACGATGATAACGACCTCGCGGATAGTGATTACAGTGACGAGGGGTACTGGGAAGATGACGTAGAGGTCTCCGGTACTGACGGCGAGCCTACGGATCCTGCGGGTCCGGATGCGCCCGACGAAGGAAGTCTGGATCGTTCTGCCGAAATCTGGCAACCGCATGAGGGCAGCGATACTGCTACGGAAATCTTGGAGGACGGCGCAAACGACCGGAAGGATGTGGAGCGGGAGACAGCTTCGGTGACCCATATCCCCCTGACCGCCAAAATAGCAGCGCTGGAAGCGGCGGTCGGTAAAATTACCGGTGGCTGGGAGCCAGATGGCGACGAGAGCGATGATCTGGTAGTGCCCGAGACGCCCTCGATGGCTTGGCAAGATGATGTAGAACTTGATGCGAAGGGTGCGCCATTTTCCAACACCGAGGCCGCCGAGCAAGATGTACCTGATCCTGTCGAGAATTTGGACAAAACGTCCGCGGCGGCTGCGCCGAGCTTTGGCGGCGATGATCAGGTGATGGACGAGGAGGCGCTGCGCGACCTCGTTGCTGAAATCGTCAGGTCCGAATTGCAAGGCGCTCTGGGAGAGCGGATCACCCGAAACGTTCGGAAATTGGTGCGCCGTGAAATTCACCGCGCACTGACAGCGCAGGAAATGGAATAGGGTGCCAGCACGCCGCCTGCGGAAGTCAGCAAGGTGCCAAATTCGAAATTTAAGGTTATTCAACTTATCTGGTCTTAAAGTCGGACTGGGTATTAATGGCAATTGTACTTAAAACAGGCGCAGTGCAGGCTGGCGACCCTCAGAGCTTGTGCAGAGCGCATCACGTGTCGATCTGCATCCAATAGGCTTTTTTAACGGCGTTTTTCAACAACTCTAATTAATCAAAGTGCAGCGTCATCTGTCGCGGGAAAGCCAGGAGAATGACGACAGAGAACAGCCTACTCATAAAAAAACGCAGCCCGAAGGCTGCGCTTTTTTGATTGTAGGTAGAGTTTAGTGTGGCTTAGGCCGCTTCAGCCTGCTGCGCTGCGTTGCGGCGTTCTGATTCTTCGCGCGACAGGGCGATGGAAGTCCGCACACCTTTGCCGACGAAATCCATCAGACCAGTCACAACGCGCTCGTTCGGGTCAATGCCCGCACAGCTCAATACTTCACGACCATCGCGCGAGCGTGCCCAGCGGGCGATCTGCTCAGGGCCGTTGCCATACTTCTTGTCATCTGCAATTGCATCATCCAATGCAGCCAGTACCACAGCCGCAAAAAGTTTACGGGCACGGTTACCTTGCTCATTGTTAAAGGCAGTGCCATCAACGAAATCTTTCAACTCGTCGTCCTTCCATTATTCTTGCTCTTGTCATTTCCGCGTCCGCTTCTTCTGACAGATATCGAGCGATTCGGATACCCTGTTTAGGCATGGCACCTATGCAAATTATGCATGGCTTTTGACGGGTGCATCGCTAAACACGGCTCCTTGTGTGAGCGTTAGGTACCATATATAGGACAGGTCAAGAATTCATCAACCTTTTGCCAGAGTTTTGACACATGCCTAAAATCAACGGAAACGAGATTCGTCCCGGTAACGTACTTGAACACAACGGCGGTCTGTGGGCTGCGGTGAAGGTCGATCACGTCAAACCGGGCAAAGGTGGTGCATTTGCGCAAGTCGAACTGAAGAATTTGCGCAACGGTTCCAAATTAAATGAACGCTTCCGCAGTGCTGACAAGGTCGAGAAGGTGCGTCTGGAGCAGAAGGATCAGCAGTTTCTCTATGAAGAAAACGGCATGCTGGTCCTGATGGACACCGACACCTACGAGCAGGTGCAGCTTGCCGCCGATCTGTTGGGAGAGCGCCGCCCGTTTTTGCAAGATGGCATGATGATCGTGGTCGAATACCACGAAGAAGAGGCGATCAACGCTGCATTGCCGCAAAAAGTGACCTGCCGGATTGTCGAGACTGAACCAGTTGTCAAAGGCCAGACGGCTGCCAACTCATTCAAGCCAGCGATTTTGGACAACGGTGTCAAAGTTTCTGTGCCGCCCTTTGTGGGCCAAGACGAGGACATCATCGTCAACACAGAGACGATGGAATACGTCGAACGCGCCTGACGCCAGATCGAAACCTACCTGAACGCAGTCCTCCGGGGCTGCGTTTCGCGTTTCAGTCCAAGCGCGTGACCGTCGCGGCATCCGCTGCCATCTCGCCCGTCGCGCGGTCAAACCGCAGATAGGCAAGCGCCTGACCGTCCGCGCGCGTGAGCAGGGTGCCCGCCGGTTTACCCTCCGCCGTGATCGGCGTGCCGACGTCGGCCATGCCGGTAATCGCCACTTTGGCAAGCCCTTTGCGCAGCTCGGTCTTGTGCTTCATCCGCGCGGTGACCTCTTGGCCCACGTAACAGCCTTTGCGAAAATCGACGCCGTTGATCCGCTCAAAACCCATCTCCAGGATAAAACTGTCCGGCGTCAACTCGACCCCGCTTTGCGGGACCACATTGGCGACATAAAGCGCGGGCCAGTCGGTGGTGTCATCCGATTGTGGTGTCTCGCGGTAGGCACGCCACCCGAGCGCGGCATGACGCGGATCGGGCAATGCATCACCCGGCGGCACATCCGTGCCGCGGTGCAGATGCAGATCGGTCGTGGTGATCTGCACGTCGGCGCGCAGTTTATACATCGCAAGGCGCTGTGCGAGCATATCGGCCTGATCCGCGTCCACATCGAGCAGAACATCCGCACCATCAGCCATCAAAAAGAAATCCGCCATGTATTTACCTTGCGGCGTCAGCATCGCGGCATAGACAAGGCCGTGATCAATCTTGTTTATATCGTTGGTTATCAACCCTTGCAGGAAATCGCGGGTGTCAGCGCCCGACAGGCGCAGGATGCGGCGGGAAGTATGGCTCATCGGACTGTCCTTTTATCTTTGATTTCAATATAGCAATTCACGCGCTCCCAAAACAGGGGGCACCGTGAGAGGAAGGCCATGCGGGCTCAGATTTCAGTTATTGTGCCGACATTGAACGCCGAGCCCGCTCTTGCCGCGTGCTTTGGTGCGCTGATGGAGGGGCTGGAGGCCGGGTTGATCCGTGAGCTGATCGTCAGTGATGGCGGATCGACGGATGCAACGGGTGCTGCGGCACAGGCGTGGGGGGCGACGGTTGTCACGGGTGCGCCGTCGCGTGGCGGGCAGTTGCGCCGTGGTATAGCGGCGGCGCAGGGCGATTGGCTGTTGATCGTGCATGCAGATACCGTTTTAGCGCGGGGCTGGACCGAAGCCGTACGCGCGCAGCTTTTGGCGCCGGATACCGCAGGCTGGTTCCGGCTGATGTTTGACCAACGCGGGTTTGCCGCCGGTTTCGTGGCGGGCTGGGCCAATCTGCGCAGTCGTGCGGGTCTGCCGTACGGTGATCAGGGCTTGCTGCTGCACCGCAGTCTGTATGAGGCTGTCGGAGGTTATCCTGATCAGCCTTTGATGGAGGATGTCGCACTTGCGCGGGCTCTGCGGGGGCGGCTGCAACAGCTCGACGCGGTCGCTGTTACGTCTGCTGAGAAGTACCGCAAACAGGGGTGGCTGCGCCGCGGCCTTCGCAATCTTTTGACGCTTGTCCGATATGGCACTGGTACAAGCCCGGAAACACTCGCGCAGTCCTATCGCCGCTAACGTCGTCTAATTGCCAAAAAAGTGCTGGCCGATGCGTTGCAGCAGATTTGGCTCCCGCTCCTCGGCGCGCGGATCGTTGCGGCCCGTCGCCCGCTTGCGACGGTCCGAAACTGTCTTGCCGTCCTTGAACTGCAAACGGTACAAGTCGGCGTAGATACCGCCGCGCGCCAGCAGCTCCTCATGGGTACCCTCATCGACGGCGCGACCCCGGTCCATCACGATGATCTTGTCGGCGTTGCGGATGGTGCTGAGGCGGTGGGCAATTACCAGTGTCGTGCGCCCCTTTGACAGCCGGTCGAGCGCGTCCTGAACCACTTGTTCAGATTGCGCATCAAGCGCGCTGGTCGCTTCATCGAGCAGCAGGACAGGCGTATTGCGCAACAAGGCGCGTGCGATCACGACCCGCTGGCGCTGCCCCCCCGACAGCGCCGAGCCGCGCGGCCCGACGTGCGTGTCGAGCCCGTGCTCCAGTTGTGGCAGGAAATCAGATACGAAAGCTGCGTCGAGCACATCTTTAAGCTGCGCGTCCGTCACATCGCTGCGTCCGAGCACAATATTCTCACGCAGTGTCTCGTCGAACAAAAGTGCCTCTTGGCTCACGACCGAAAAGAGGGTGCGCAGCTCGGGGATGGCCATATCCGTGGTGGCCACACCGCCGATGCGCACGGCGCCTGCGGTCGGATCAAGCAGACGGGTAAGCAGGTTAAAGATCGTCGATTTCCCGGCGCCTGACGCGCCCACCAGAGCCGTCGTTTGCCCCGCCTGCGCCGTGAGCGATAGCCCGTGCAGCACTTCGGTCTCTCCAAACGACAGTGTCACATTGTCGAGCGCGATATCGGTTTTCTCGACGGGGGCGGGCACGGGTGCTGCCGGTGAGGTCTGGCTCAGGGGGGCGTCCATCAGCTCCTTGATCCGCTCCAGCGCGGCAGCGGCGGTTTGCCACTGGCCACTGATCGCGCCCAACCGGCGCAGCGGATTGAAGGTGAACCCCATGGCGGTGAAGAAGGTCATGAACTCGCCGATGCTTTTGTCGCCCGAGATGATCTCGGACCCGCCATAGAGGATGACGGCCATAAACCCGATGCCCGATATGATGTCGATCATTGCCGGAATGGCGGAGGCGCCAAAAGCGGTGCGCACTTCGGTCGATACGAAGACTTTTGTGATGTCGCGGTACTGGCGGGCCTGATAAGCCTCCAGCGCGTTGAGCTTGATCTGGACAATGCCGTGGAACACCTCATCCAGACGCGTTGACAGGGTGGCGCCAAGATCGCGGGCTTCGCGCGCGCGGGTGCGCACAAATCGTTGCGCGAAAGCGGCGGGCAGAACCATGACCGGGATCCCGATGCAGGCCAGCAACGCCCATATTGGATCGATGGAGATCGCGACCCCCAGCAGAACGATCAGCCCGATGAAATCGCGTCCCGCTCCGGTAATGATCGCACGCCACACATCGCCCACGGCATTCACATCCGATTGCACGCGCTGGACCAGAAAACCGGGCGGATGCGTCTGGTGAAAGGCACCGTCCTGCTGCATCATGCGGTCCAACAGATCAATGCGCATATCCGCCGCCGAGCGCTGTGCGATGCGGGTCAGCAGCACCTTTTGCGCCACGCCGGACACGGCCCGCACAATAAAGATACCCAGCAGCACAAAGCCGACAATCAGAAGCCACGATTGCTCTCCTGCCACAAAAACCCGGTCGAACATCGGCTCCATCAGCTTGGCCATCGCCCCTAGGCTGGCCCCTTCAAGGATCATAAAACCGATGGCTACCGCCAGTTTGCCCATGTGCCGGCGCAGATAATCTCGCCAAAGCCAGCGCATCAGCACGCCAGAGGAATAGGTCTGTTCGCTGCTCATGGGGATATCGGCCTTTGGTTTTTGCACGAAGCATTTAGGCGTCAGCTTAATGGGCCTGCGGCAGAGGGGCAAGCTTCGGGCGCGATTGACGTGGGCTGTGCCTTGGGTATGGTCAGAACAACTGCCATGCGTGGCAAGCGTTTGAAATACAGGACAAAGACCATGACAAATACGCCAAACCTGTCCCATGGGCGCGGATACCTCGCCATTCCGGGCCCATCCGTTATGCCAGAGGCAGTATTGCAGGCGATGCACCGCCCCGCGCCTAACATTTACGCGGGCGAATTGGTCGATATGATGCCGGGCATCATGGCTGATCTCAAGCGTGTGGCCCGCACCGAGCATCATGCCGCGATATATATCGGCAATGGCCATGCGGCATGGGAGGCGGCGCTGAGCAATGTGATTGCCCCCGGCGAGCGTGTTCTGGTGCCTGCAACAGGGCGCTTCGGTCACGGTTTCGGTGATGTGGCGACGGGTCTGGGTGCGCAGGTGCAGGTAATTGATTTCGGAAAATCCGCGCCGATGGATCTGGAGGTGATCGCGCAAGCCTTAGCGCAGGATAAAAATCACGAGATCAAGGCTGTTCTCGCGGTGCATGTAGATACCTCAAGCTCGGTTCTCAATGATATCAAGGGGCTGCGCGACGTTCTGGATGCGGCAGGGCATCCGGCGCTGCTGATGGCCGATTGCATCGCGTCGCTGGGCTGTGACCGGTTCGAGATGGACGCGTGGGGTGTCGATGTCATGCTCACGGGCTGCCAAAAGGGCCTGATGGTGCCGCCGGGCTGTTCGTTCGTCTTCTTCAACGACCGCGCACAGGCCGTGCGCGAGGCAATGCCGCGGGTCAGCCGCTACTGGGACTGGACCCCGCGCAGCACCGCCACTGAATTCTATATGTATTTCAACGGAACGGCGCCGACGCATCATCTGTACGGACTGCGCACCGCGCTGGATATGATCCACGCGGAAGGGATCGAGCAGGTCTGGGCGCGGCACGGTGTTCTGGCGCGTGCGGTCTGGGCGGCCTGCGATGCCTGGGGGGTGGGCGGTGATTTACGGATGAACATCACTGACCCCGCCTGCCGCAGCACTGCGGTCACCTCACTGCGTCTGTCGGGCAATGATGGCACGCGGCTGCGCAACTGGGTGGAGCAGGAGGTGGGGCTGACCCTCGGGATCGGCCTTGGGATGGCGGAGGTCGGTGATCCGGCGCGCGATGCATTTTTCCGGCTGGGGCATATGGGACATGTAAACGGCCAGATGATCATGGGACTTTTGGGGGGCATGCAGGCGGGCATGTCGGCGCTGGGGATTGATCACGGGCGCGGCGCGCTCGATGCGGCGGCGGAGGTGATCGGCGGGGCCTAGTCCCGACGCGCCTCGATATAGCTGATAAGGCGGTGGATCGCCCATCCGGTCGCCGCCACGGCAATCAGGCCCCAGATGGCCCAGATGGCCACAAATATCCATGCGATGTTCACGCCGAACAACACGATGCAGGCATTTGTGAAATTCGGAGCACTTCGTTGGCTGTTGTTCATCTGCGGCCTCGTTGTTCGTCTCAGGCTTTAGTTTAGCGCTGTATTTCTTTACGTCAGGTTTTTTCTGCATCCTGCAGAGCGGCGGGCAGGGCCGATGCAAAAAGATCAAGCAGATCATCGGTCCCGCAAGTAATTCTAATGCAGCGGTTTTGCGGTGCGACAAAGGGCATGCGCACGAAAATGCCCCGTGAGATCAGCCCGTCGAGAACCGCCTTGGCAAAAACGGCATCATGTCCGCAGTCGATGGTCACGAAATTGGTGGCGGAGGGGAGCGGGGTGAGGCCATTCGCGCGCGCGATCTGCGCGATGCGGTCGCGGGCGGCAGCGATCTGGTGCTGGACCTGCACGAGGTAGGCGTGGTCATGCAGTGCGGCGAGCGCCCCCGCCTGCGCCGCGCGGTTCATGCCGAAATGGTTGCGCACCTTGTGGAAGGCAGCGATCAGGTCGGGATGGCCGATGGCATAGCCCACACGAGCCCCTGCCAGCCCGTAAACCTTTGAAAACGTGCGCATCCGGACTACGCGGGGGTCATCTGCGGGCAGCGGAAGGGCGATACCTTCTGGGGCACACTCGACATAGGCCTCGTCGAGGATCAACAGCGTACCGGCGGGAAGCTCCTCCATCGCGACCGCGATGTCCTCGCCCCGGTGATGGCTGCCCATCGGATTATCGGGATTGGCGAGATAGACCAGTTTCGCGTCGACCTGCGCCGCTTTTGCGAAAAGGCTGGACGGGGATTCGTGATCTTCCACATAGGGCACGCTATGCAAGGTGCCGCCAAAACCCGCGACATGGTAGTTGAATGTCGGATAGGCACCGGCAGAAGTTACGACGGGATCACCGGGGCCCACGAAGAGCCGTACTAGGTACCCCAGCAGACCGTCGATGCCCTCTCCGACCATGATATTTTCGGGGGTGCATCCATGATGCGCCGCGATCTGCACGCGCAATTCATGGCTTTCGGGGTCGCCGTACATCCATTGCGGCGTCTGTGCCATGGCCGCGACTGCCTGCGGTGACGGGCCGAAGACACTTTCGTTTGCGCCAAGGCGGGCATCGAAGGGGGTGCCGCGCGCACGCTCCTGGGTTTCGGGGCCTACGAACGGAACGGTCGAGGGCAGGGACAGCGCAAGCGGGGTATAGCGGGTGTGTGTCATAGCGCCAGTTAATGCGTGCAGCGCAGGGAGGGCAAGCCGTGGTATCACGTAACGCAGATCTATGGCGCAGAAAACTGCCGCCACGTTTTGCTGGATCGGGCGGGCGGGATCTGCTGTGCTGCGCGCACCCAACCCGGAGGAAAGCCCATGGCCCGCGTTTCTGTCACCTACGAGAACCACATCGCCCACGTCCGCCTGACCCGCGCGGATAAAATGAACGCGGTCGATCAGGAAATGATCACTGCGGTGATTGCCGCCGGAAACGAAGTCGCGGCCTCGGACGCGCGGGTGGTGATCCTGTCGGGTGAGGGCAAGGCATTTTGCGCAGGCATCGACATTTCCGGCCTGTCGGGGATGATCGGCAAGGATCCGGCCGATTTGCTGATGCCGCGCACCCATGGGGCGGGGGCGGATGGCAAGAACACCACGAACCAGTGGCAAGAGTTCGCGATGGTCTGGTCGCGGATGGATATTCCGGTGATCGCGGCGGTGCAGGGCGTATGTTTCGGGGCCGGGATCCAGCTGGCGCTGGGCGCGGACATCCGTATTGCGGCGCCCGATGCAAAATTTGCCGTGATGGAGATGAAATGGGGGATCGTGCCCGACATGGGCGGCATGGTTCTGTTGCCGCGTCTGTTGCGGGGCGACGTGCTGCGGCGGATGACCTACACGGCAGAGCCTGTGGACGCGACCCAGGCGGAGCTTTGGGGGCTGGTGACCGAAATCGCAGACGATCCGGTGGCAGCAGCGCAGGCGCTGGCCGAGACAATCGCGGGCAAAAGTCCGTCAGCCATTCGTGCGGCCAAACGTTTGATTGGCGTGGCGGAGACAGCGGATGTGGCGGCGGTTCTGGACGCGGAATCGCGCGAACAGGTCGAGTTGATGGGCAAACCGCACCAAATGGAAGTTGTCGCCGCCGCGTTCGGGAAGCGGGCAGCGGTGTTTAAATAATCTGCATGATTGACTGCGAAAGTCGTAGAAAAGGGGCGCGGGCATTCCGCACTGCGCCCCTTTTCTATCAGCCTATCTCGGCCAACCGGTCCAATGCGGCCTGAAGCTGATCCGCTTCTTCCTGACGTGCGTCGAGGTTGCCTTGGGCTTCTTCAACGACCTCCGGCGGGGCGGAAGCGGCGAATTTCGGGTTGTTCAAACGCCCTTTCAGACCGCCGATCTCCTTGGCCAGTTTATCGAGCGATTTTTGCAGACGGGATTTTTCCTCGGCGATGTCGACGATGCCTTCTAGGGGCAGACCGAAAGTGGCACCCGCCGCACTGATCGCAACAGTCCCTTTGGGGAAACTGTCCGCTTTCTCAAGGGTCTCGACACGGGCGAGGCGCTTGATCATCGTCTCGTTGTTGTCCCATGCCGCTTGCGCGGCGGCATCCATATCCGTCACGATCATCGGCACTTTGAGACCCGCAGGCACGTGCATCTGGGCGCGGGCAGAGCGGATGTTTTCGATCAGGGAAATGACCCAGTTTAGCTCCCGGTCGGCTGCCTCGTCCAGCAGATCTGCGATGGTGTAGGTGGGCCAGTCCGCGTGCACCAGATGTTTGGGGCGTGTGGCGGTGTCGCCCCACAGCTCTTCGGTGATGAAGGGCATGATGGGGTGCAGCAGGATCAGGCATTGATCCAACACCCATGCCATCGTCTCGCGGGTCTCGCGCGCCAGATCACCCTTACCGTCATCATCCTGCAACAGCGGTTTGGACAGCTCGACATACCAGTCACAGACCTTGCCCCAGACAAAGCCATAAAGCGCGCTGGCGGCATCGTTGAACCGGTAGGTCTCAAGGGCTGCATCGACCTCCTCGCGCACGCGCGCCGTCTCACCGATGATCCACTTATTGAGGGTGGCGGTAGGTTTTGGCAGCGTGGCGGGCGTGTCTTGGAACACCTCGTTCATCTCGGCAAAGCGGTGGGCATTCCACAGCTTGGTGCCGAAATTGCGGTAGCCTGCGATGCGGGCGGTATCGAGTTTGAGCGCACCGCCCAGCGAGGCCATGGCGGCATTGGTGAAGCGCAGAGCGTCGGCGCCGTATTCGTCGATGATTTCGAGCGGGTCTATGACGTTGCCCACGGATTTCGACATCTTCTTCCCCTTGGCATCGCGTACGAGGCCGTGGAGATAGACAGTGTCGAAGGGGATTTTGCCCGTCGTGTCGAGCTGCATCATCATCATCCGCGCGACCCAGAAGAACAGGATGTCCTGACCGGTGATCAGATCGGAGGTGGGGAAGTATTTTTTGTACTCGGGCGTTTCATCGGGCCAGCCCAGCGTGCCGATGGGCCAGAGGCCGGAGGAGAACCATGTGTCGAGCACGTCCGCGTCGCGCCAGACCGGATAGACGATTGTGGTCGGGTCCTGATCGAACGAATAGTTGCCCAAACTCTCGGCGAGCATGTGGATGGCCTCGCTGCGGGAGGCGACTTCGACGACGCGGGCATGGTTGAGCGGGGTGGGTAGGTCGGCGATCAGGTCGCTGTACTTGTCCGAGACGTTTTCGAATGTCGTCGCGCATTGGAACCGGTCACTGCTTTCGGGCAGCGATTGATCCATCAGAAGCCGCGAGATTTCGACCAGATCAAGCGCTCCGTCGCCCTCGTCATCGACAAAATCCGCAGCTTGCAGGTCCAATCCGTACCAAACGGGGATCTGGTGGCCCCACCACAGCTGGCGTGAGATGCACCACGGCTCGATGTTGTCGAGCCAGTTGTAATACACTTTTTCGCCGCTCTCGGGCATGATCTTGACGTCGCCATTGCGCACGGCGTCCAGCGCGGGCCCCACGATGCGGGTGGTGTCCACAAACCACTGGTCGGTCAGCAGTGGTTCGATCACGACCTTTGATCGGTCGCCGAAAGGCTGCATGATCGGCTTGTTCTCGACCAGCGGGATCGTCGCGGGGGCGCCTTCGTCGTCGGCCTTCGGATTGGGCACCATCACAGCGAGGCCTTCAGCGGTGACGTCCGCGACGATTTTCTTGCGAGCGTCAAAACGGTCGAGGCCACGATAGTCGTCGGGGACGAGGTTGATCTGGCTCACGTCGGGGACGGGCGTATCGGTGAGAGAGTGGAAGCGCCCCTCGCTGTTGGTCAGCAACGTGGCGGTGGCTTCGGCAAATGCGCGGGCTTTGTCCGCGCTCTCGGCGTAGCTCAGCCCGTCGCTGCGCATCGCGGCCTTTGTATCCATGAGGTTATACAGCGGGATCTGGTTGCGCTTGGCGACCTGGTAGTCGTTGAAATCATGCGCGCCGGTGATCTTAACCGCACCCGAGCCGAAATCCTTGTCAGGGTATTCATCGGTAATGATCGGGATCAGGCGGCGCTGCTCTTTCGGGCCGACGGGGATTTCGCACAGCTGCCCCACAATGGGCGCGTACCGCTCATCCGAGGGGTGGACCGCTACGGCACCGTCGCCCAGCATCGTCTCGGGCCGTGTCGTCGCAATGGAAATGTAGTCACGCGTTTCGCGCAACGTCACCTCCCCGTCTTCATTTTTCTCTATAAACTCATATGTCGCGCCGCCGGCCAACGGGTACTTGAAGTGCCACATGTGACCGGACACTTCAACGTTTTCGACTTCCAGATCCGAAATCGCCGTCTCGAAGCGCGGGTCCCAGTTGACCAGCCGCTTGCCGCGATAGATCTTGCCCTCGCTGTACATCTGCACAAAGACCTTGATCACGGCGTCGTGGAAATTGGGGGAATTCTCGTGGCCTGTGCGTGTGTCACCCGGCGCGCCGGACATGGTGAAAGCATTGCGCGACCAGTCGCAGGACGAGCCGAGGCGCTTGAGCTGGCCTACGATGGTGTCTGCGGTAGCCTCTTTGTAGGCCCAGGCGTGTTTCAGAAATTCCTCGCGCGTGAGATCCGTGCGTTTGATGCCGTCTTTGGCCAGCTGATTTTCCACGGCGAGTTGCAGGGCGATGCCTGCGTGATCCTGTCCCGGCTGCCACAGCGTGTCAAAGCCACGCATCCGGTGCCAGCGGGTCAGAATATCCTGCAACGTGTTGTTGAACGCGTGGCCCACATGCAGCGAGCCGTTGACATTGGGCGGCGGGATCATCACGCAATATGTCTCGTCGCGCGAGGCATTCGCACCCGCCTTGAACGCGCCGGATGTCTCCCAGTCAGCGTAAATGCGGGCCTCTGCCTCGCTTGCGTCGAATTTCTTGTCCAGTGCCATGATGCGGCTCCCGTCTTTTTTGGATTTACCGTGATGTAGCGGAGGATGCGCGAGAGGGGAAGGCCCGCGCGCTGTGACGCAATGTGCTGGCTGGACAAGCGGTGCGCGTCCGCTAGTTTCTGAGAGAATATATATTGTGTCTCAGGGAGAGCGGATCCATGGAAAAATTCGGTAAAAGCCAGTCGGTCACACGGGTCGAGGATCTGCGGTTTCTCACCGGTGCAGGGCGCTACGTGGACGACATCACCCCAGAGGGTGCGCTGCACGCGTTCGTCTTTCGCGCGCCGGTGGCGCACGGGATCATCACCGACCTTGACGTGAGCGAGGCACAGCAGGCGGAGGGGGTGCATCTGGTGTTTACCTGCGCCGATCTGGAGGCGGGGGGTGTGGACATCGCGATCAGCGGTGCGGCGATCAAAAACCGCGATGGCAGTGGTGCTGCGGCGCCTTTGCGGCCCATGCTGGCGAAAGACCGCGTGCGTTATGTGGGTGAGCCTGTGGCGATGGTGATCGCGGACACCTACGAGCAGGCGCGCGATGCAGCAGAGCTAATCATGCTCGACATCGACGAGCTGCCCGCCAAGTTGGATCTGGCGCGCGGCGGTGAGGCGGTTCACGCCGTGGCGGCAGACAACTGCGCCTTTGACTGGGGTATGGGCGACGAAGCCGCGACCGAGGCGGCGTTCAAGGGCGCGGCGCGCACCGTATCGCTGGACGTGGGCGACAACCGGATCATCGTCAACAGCCTTGAGCCGCGCGGCTGTTATGCCGAGTGGGACGGGACGCGGCTCCACCTGGCCAACAACGGTCAGGGCGTCTGGGTGCACAAGGGCAATCTGGTCAAGGCATTTGGCCTCGACGAGGAAGCGGTGCGCGTCACCAACCCCGATACCGGCGGTGCCTTCGGGATGAAAGCAATGGCCTATCCTGAGTATTTCCTGATCAGCCATGCGACGCGCGTTCTGGGCAAGCCGGTGCGATGGATGTCGGAGCGGACCGAGGCGATGTTGTCGGACAACGGCGGGCGCGATCTGACGAGCGTGGCGGAGCTGGCATTTGACGAGAACAACAAGATCACCGCCTACCGTGTCCGCTCAAAGTGCAATTTGGGCGCCTACAACAGCCAGTTCGGCCAGTACATCCAAACCCAGCTCTTTAGCCGCGTATTGGCTGGGGTGTACGACGTGCAAACCACGTGGCTACAGGTTGAGGGCTATTATACCAACACTGTGCAGGTCGATGCCTACCGTGGCGCGGGGCGCCCTGAGGCGATTTACGTGCTGGAACGGGTGATGGACCGCGCTGCGCGTGAATTGGGCGTCGATCCGCTGGAGCTGCGGCGCATCAACTTCATCAAGCCCGAGCAGTTTCCCTATGCAGCAGCCACTGGCGAGACCTATGATGTGGGCGATTTCAATAAGGTGCTGACGCGCGGCGCGCTTGAGGCTGATGCCGCTGGGTTTGCCGCGCGCCGGTCTGAGGATGCAAAGCGCGGCCTGCTGCGCGGAACAGGGATCTGTTATTACATCGAGAGTATTCTGGGCGATCCCAGCGAAGGGGCAAAGGTCAATTTCCTTGAGGATGGCACTGTTGAAATCCTGGTGGGGACACAATCGGGCGGGCAGGGACACGAGACAGTCTATGCCAAGTTCCTGAGCGACCAGACAGGTATTCCGGCGGATAAAATCACCGTAATTCAAGGTGATAGTGACCTGATCAAAACGGGAGGCGGCACCGGTGGCTCCCGCTCGGTCACGACGCAGACCAATGCGACGCTGGCGACGGTTGCGGTAATCAAGGATGCATTCACCGCGTTCTTGGCCGACGAGATAGGCGTACCCGCCGCCGAGATCGCATTTGACGACGACCGATTCCGCGCGGAGGGCAGCAACCTCACGCCGACCATGCTGGAAGTGGCGCAGATGGCGCGCGACAAGGGGCGCGACGATCTGTTGACGCACCACGAGCGTGCGACGCTGGAGGGGCGCAGCTTCCCCAACGGGGTGCATATCTGCGAAGTGGTGATTGACCCCGAAACGGGCATCGTGACCACAGACCGGTATACCGTGGTCGATGATTTTGGCAATCTGATCAATCCCTTGCTGGCCGAAGGGCAGGTCCATGGCGGCGTGGTGCAGGGCATCGGACAGGCCGTGCAAGAGCGGGTCGTCTATGACGAGGACGGCCAGTTGCTCACCGCGTCGTTCATGGATTATGCGATGCCCCGCGCGACCGACGTGCCGTTCATCTCCTTCACAAGCGAGCCTGTGCCCTCAACGGCCAACATCATGGGCATGAAGGGCTGCGGCGAGGCGGGCACGGTTGGCGCGCTGGCGGCAGTGTCGAACGCGGTTCAGGATGCGCTGTGGGACCACGGCGTGCGTCAGGCAGACATGCCCTTCACGCCGCACAAAGTGTGGGAACTGCTCCAGCGCGAGGCCATCGCGGCGGAGTAAACTATTGATCACGGGTGCGGGCTTATTAGGGTCCGCACCGGTATTTCAAGCGATCTTCATCACGATGCAGGTTGTCGAGCCTGTAGCGTAGAGCTTGCCATCCTCGACGCCGCGGATCTCGCCATGGGCCACGCCGGTAGAGCGGCCCACGTGATCGGTCACACCGGTGCAATCGACCTGCATGCCCAGCGGGATCGGACGCAGTATATTTATCTTATACTCCAATGTCGTATAAACGGATCCGCGTGGCACACGCGTCATCACGGCACAGGCCATGGCACTGTCGAGCAACGTCCCATACCAGCCGCCGTGCACGGTGCCCATCGGATTGGTCACATTAAATTCCGGCGCTCCGCGAAAGACGCAACGCCCTTCCTCGACACTGTGTAGCCTATACCCCATCGTACCACCAATCGGCGGGCCGGGGTTTGTACCATCGAGGATCCGCTGCATATACTCCAGACCCGACAGCTTTATAGCCTCGGCAGGTTCGAGCAGGTCGTCGGGGGAAGTGGCAAGGCGTGGCATCGGCGGTCTCCGGCTGCGAAATATCTTCCGCAGCCTAGAGCCGGAGTGCGCTGCCCCGCAAGGTGTTACGCCACGTTGGACAAAGCTGTCTGCGGGGTCACACCCAAAGCGCGACAAACATCGCGGGTCAAATCAGGCTTGTTCAGTGTGTAGAAGTGCAGCGAATCGACGCCTTCATCAACCAGCGCACTGCACAGTTCGGTGCACAGAGATGTCGAGAGCAGCTCGGTCCGGCCGTCCCGCTCGGCCGCGCGGTATGCCTCATCCATCCAATCGGGAATTTTCGTGCCGCAAGAGACTGCGAATTTGCGCGCAGATGTCCAATTGCTGATCGGCAGGATGCCCGGAATGATCGGTTTGTCGATGCCCGCAGCCGCACACTGATCACGGAAGCGCAAAAAGCTTTCCGGCTCGAAGAAAAATTGCGTGATGGCCTCATGGGCGCCGGCGTCGAATTTGCGCTTGAGATACTGGATATTGGCGTGCTGGCTGGCGGCATCGGGATGACAGTCGGGATAGGCACCAACGCGGATGGTGAATTTATCGAGCAGGGCCAACGCCTCGACCAGTTCGATCGAGTTTTTGAATCCGTCGGCATGGGGAGTGAAGTGATCTTCGCCATTCTGTGGATCGCCGCGCAGGGCAACGATCTCGGTGACACCTGCCGCGTGGAATTTCTCGGCCACTTCCATTGTTTCCGCGACCGACGCGCCAACGCAGGTCAGATGGGCAGAGACGGGCAGGCCGGAAGTGCGGTGCAGGACATGGGCCGCGTCATGGGTAAGGTCGCGGGTGCTGCCGCCCGCGCCATAGGTCACGGAGAAGAAGCGCGGCGCCAGAGGGGCCAACGCCTGCGCGGTATCCCACAGCTTGAAAGCGGCATCGACGGTCTTGGGCGGGAAAACTTCGAATGAAACTGTGGGGGTTGTCATGGCGCGCATCCTTTTGATTTCATCCCTTGTTGCACGGAAGTGCATGTGAGACAATTTCATAACTTTCATCTTTTACATGAGGCGCGGCTCATATGCATATCGAATTCCGGCATTTGCGGACCATTCAGGCGATCCACCGGGCGGGTGGTCTGGCCCGCGCGGCGGAGATGATGAACATCACGCAAAGCGCGCTGAGCCATCAGGTGAAGGGTCTGGAGGATCAGGCAGGGGTGGAATTATTCGTGCGCCGGTCCAAACCGCTCAAATTGTCGCCAGCGGGCCAGCGGCTGTTGAAGCTGGCCGAGCAGGTGCTGCCGCAGGTGGCGGCATTGCAGGAGGAATTTAGCGGATTGCGCGATGGCAGCACGGGACGGATGCACATCGCGATCGAGTGTCACGCCTGTTTCGAGTGGCTTTTTCCGGTGCTGGAACAGTTCCGCCGCAGTTTTGGCGACGTGGACGTCGATATCCGGCCCGGTCTGGCGTTCGATGCGCTGCCCGCCTTGCTGCGCGAGGAGGTGGATCTGGTGATTTCCTCCGATCCCGAAGATATCGAGGGCGTCGAGTTCATTGAGCTGTTCGACTATAAGGCGGTGTTCGTTGCCGCGCGCACGCATCCGCTGGCCAAGAAACCGTTTGTCGAGGCAGAGGATTTCCGCGACCAGACGCTGATCACCTATCCGGTGGAGCGCACCCGGCTGGATGTGTTCAGCCAGCTGTTAATCCCCGCCAAGGTCGAGCCGTTGAGCATCCGGCAGGTTGAGCTGACGGCGGTGATCCTGCTGCTGGTGGCTTCCAATCGCGGGGTTGCGGTGTTGCCCGACTGGGTGGTGCGGGAGGTGAAGTATTCTTCCGATTATGTGACGCGGCCCCTGACCAAAAAGGGCATCACCCGCAGGCTTTATGCCGCAATCCGGTCGGATGATCGCGACAAGCCGTTCATGCAGGAGTTGCTGGGGCTGGCGGGGACCGAGGCGCGCAAATTGCAGGCAATTTAAGCCGGAGATGATCCTGACGGCCTCATCGTCAGAGTGTCCCGCGCCAACGGTGAGGCTGGCGCGGGCTGCTGTGTTAGATGACTTTTACGATGGCTTTGCCATTGTTGCCGCCGGTCAGAAGCTTGATGAAGGCATCGGGCGCGTTCTCGAGGCCTTCGGTAATGTCTTCCTGCACTGTGACTTTGCCGTTGGCGATCATCGGGCCGACTTCCTTGTGGAAATCCGGCATCCGGTTCCAGTGGTTGGAGATGATAAAGCCGTTCACGCTCAGGAAATTGACCAGAATAGTGCGCCAGATCTTGGGGACGGTCAGGCCTTTTTCCTTGGCGTCGGCACCCAAGCCGCCTTCGTTGTACCACGCGATCATGCCGCAGATCGGGATGCGGCCGAACTGGTTCATCAGGGGCATGACAGCTTCGAGGACTTTGCCGCCGACGTTCTCGAAATAGATGTCGATCCCTTCTGGGCACTCGTCCTTGATCGCTTTGCGCAGATCAGAGGCGGTGTCATACGCATGGTGGTCGATGCAGGCGTCAAAGCCGAAGTGCTCGACCGCCATTTTACATTTTGCGGGTCCACCCGCGATACCAACGGTGCGCAGACCTTTTGATTTGGCGATTTGGCCGACCATCGAGCCGACAGGACCGGTGGCTGCGGCGACGACAAGCGTTTCACCTTCTTTCGGCTTGCCCAGCTCCGTCAGGCCGTACCAGCCGGTGAGGCCCGGCATGCCCAACACACCCAGCGAATAGGTGATCGGCGCGGCGTCGGGATCCACCTTTGCCAACCCCTGCGCAGAGGCGACCGCGTGCGTGGCCCAGCCAAAGCCACCCATGACGAATTCACCGACCTCGAACCCCTTGGCGTTCGACGCGATGATCTCGCCCACGGAGCCGCCTTCCATCTTGCCATCCACCGGAATGTTGGCGGCATAGGATTTTGCGTCGTCCATGCGACCGCGCATATAGGGATCAAGCGACATGTAGTGGACGCGCACCAGCACTTCACCCTCGCCCGGTGTGGGGATCTCATGCTCTTCGAGACGGAAGTTTTCGGGGGTCGGCGCGCCGTCCGGGCGGCTGGCGAGGACGATCTGTTTCATCATATCGGGCATCGTTGTCTCCTTTAATTTCACGCGACGGTACCGCAGTGCCGCAGGCGTACAAGGGGCACGCTGCGTCACGGCCCCTTGGCTTTCAAGCCGCCAGGTCCTAAGAGGGCGGAAATCCTCTCAGATAAAGGCCGGTGCGACATGGTTGGCAGTGCAAATCTTAATATCATGGTCAAGGCTGCGCGCAAAGCCGGGCGGGCGTTGGTCAAGGACTTCCGCGAGGTCGAACAGCTTCAGGTTTCGATGAAAGGGGCGGGCGATTTCGTAAGCCGCGCCGATACCAACGCCGAAAAGATCATCAAGGACGAGTTGCGCAGCGCGCGCCCGACCTATGGCTGGATCGCAGAAGAGGGCGGCGCGGAAGAGGGGGAGGACCCCACACGCCGCTGGATCGTCGATCCGCTGGACGGGACCACGAACTTTCTGCACGGCTTGCCGCATTGGGCGATTTCCATCGCGCTCGAGCATAAGGGGCAGGTTGTGGCGGGGGTCATCTTTGATGCCGCCAAGGAAGAGATGTTTTTCGCCGAAAAGGGGGCGGGTGCCTGGATGAACGACAGCCGCCTGCGCGTGTCGGGACGCCACAAAATGATCGAGTCGATCTTTGCCACGGGGATCCCCTTCGGCGGTCGCTCAGATCTGCCCGCAACCTTGCAGGATATGGCACGTCTGGCACCGACCTGCGCAGGAATCCGGCGCTGGGGATCGGCGGCGCTCGATCTCGCCTACGTCGCGGCGGGGCGCTACGATGGCTATTGGGAGCGGCGCCTGAACGCCTGGGATCTGGCGGCGGGTGTCATCATCGTGCGCGAGGCCGGCGGTCTGGTAGAGCCGATCAACCCACAAGGCGATATTCTGGCCGATGGCGAGATTATCGCGTCGAATGACGCGCTGTTCACTGGATTTTCCAAGATCGTGCGCGGCTGACGCTACCTGCGTTTGACCTTTGGCATCTGGTAAAGCGCGGGGGGATGCGGCGGATGGCCGTGGGTGGCGCGCCAAAAGCGTGGCCCGCCAAGCCGAAGCCAGAGCGGCAGTGCAAGGATCAGCCCCACCATAAAACCACCCGCATGCGCCCAATAGGCCACCCCGCCGGTCCCTGGCGTGGCGCCGATGCCGCCGATAAACTGCATGCCGAACCAGACCATCAGCATGATCCAGGCGGGAATCGGGAAAATCTTGAAGAAGAACAGAATGTCGATGCGGGCTTTCGGGAACAACAGGAGATAGGCCCCCATGACCGTCGCGATGGCGCCCGAAGCGCCGACCAGCGGGATATAGGAGCGCGGATCGGCCAGCACATGGGCGTAGCCAGACAGCGCCCCGCCGATAAGGTAAAATCCGAGGAAGGGCATATGACCCATCTCGTCCTCAACGTTGTCGCCGAAGATCCACAAAAACAGCATGTTACCGGCCAGATGCATCCAACCTGCATGTAGAAATTGCGAGGTCAGGAGCGCGTTATAGCCGTCGCCGCCGATCACCCGTCGTGGCAGCAGCGCCCAGTCGTAATAGAACTGCGCCAGCGCGCGTTCGTCCCCGCCGGTAGGCAGCATGCTGAGGAAGACGCCGATGTTGGCGACCATCAGCGCGTAGGTCATATAAGGCACGCGGCCCGAGGGATTATGATCTCGGATGGGAAACATCGGCGCACGTTCCGCGATTGGTGCGAAGCGGTCAAGAGGCGATCCGCCGCGACATTTGCGCCCCGGTCAGGACGACTGATGTCCCCGTGAGGGCGCCCGTTCGCTAGACCCCTTCACTCCGAATAACCGATGATGAAGCCTTATCGGGCGGTCAACCCCACGGTTGGGGTGTGCAGAGTGGAGACACAGCATAATTAATTGACCCATTGGCGAGAACCGCTCAAAAAGGCGCTCCTCCGCCTTTCTGCGTGGGAAATTCATTTTTGATCGGGGCCTGTGGATGGCACAGAAATCTGTATCTTTGCGCCGTTGTGCCACGTGGCCCGCCGCGCCACGCCTTCGGGGGGAGAGAGCTATGTTTGGCAGAGCACATTTGTAGTGGCGCGCGTCCGGTACCAAACAGATCACTTCGCATAAGACCTGCTGCCACGCTCAAAGCCGTTTATTCCGAGACACACAGGATTGCGCTAGTGCAGGTTGGAATTCACAGGCATATTGCCCGAATATGCCCCGTTTTCCGGGCGAACGCGCTCAATAGGGACGAATATATGGTGCAAAACGCTTCTGATCTGGATCAGTTTGATCAGGCGATTCTTGCGACTCTCGCTGAGGACGGCCGCATCAGCATAACCGATCTGTCCAAAAAGATCGGCCTGTCAAAGTCTCCGACCCAGGCGCGGTTGCGTCGGCTGGAAGAGAACGGCGTTATTCTGGGCTACAGGGCCATGCTCAATCCGATCCGGCTGGGGCTGGATCATGTGGCTTTTGTAGAGGTGCGTCTGACCGATACGCGTGAGGCGGCGCTGGCTGCGTTTAACGCGGCGGTGGCCAAGGTGCCCCAGATCGAGCAGGCCCATATGATTGCGGGGAACTTCGATTACCTGCTCAAAGTACGGACCCGCGATATGGTCAGCTATCGCGCCTTTTTGGGCGATACGATATCGGCGCTTCCGCATGTGGCTTCGACTTCCACCTATGTTGCAATGGAGGCGGTGAAGGAAGTGATGCTGTCGGAGGGGGCTTGACGCAGGGGAATGACGCGCCATCTGTTTGATATGCGCATTTTCATTGTATTAGCCATGATGGCCGGTTTTACCTGTTCCACCGCCGCGCTGGCGCAGGGCTGTCCTGCATCTGCTGACGTAAGTACGGAGCTTGAACAGCTTTTTGAGCAAGCGCGCGAAGCACCCGATTTCAATGCGGGGCTTTTGGCATCGGACGCCATGTGGGAGGTCTGGTTGCGTGCGCCGGATGCCGCGGCTCAGGCTGTGCTGGACCAAGGGATGGCCGCACGCAGCAGTTTCGATTTTCTCGCGGCCCATAGGGAATTTACGCGCCTGACCGAGTATTGCCCTGAGTATGCCGAAGGTTGGAATCAGCGCGCCTACATCAGTTTTCTACGCGAGGATTACGACGCGGCGCTTGCCGATCTGGACCGCGCGCTGGCGCTGCAACCGCGCCACGTCGCTGCGCAATCCGGCAGAGGCCTGACCTTGATGAATATGGGCCGGATCCCGGAGGCACGCGCGCAGATGCTTGAGGCTGTTGCCAATAACCCGTGGCTGTCGGAAGCCGCATTGCTGGCCAAGGGGGCGCCACTGGGTCCCGTGGGTGACGACATTTGAGATATTTACACTGGGCTGTCGCACAGTATGGTGCGCAGACTGCGGGCGTGATGGAATGGTAGACATACCAGACTTAAAATCTGTTGGGCCTTGTGCCCGTGTGGGTTCGAGTCCCACCGCCCGCACCATTTACTCCTGAATTATCTAAAAGTCGCTGATGACCGGTTGCACAGATTCGCAACCGGGACTTTTTCAGTCCCTCTTGCCCGCAAACCGCCCGGCCCATTCCTCGCGTTGCTCGTCGGTGATCTTGGCAAACAAAACCTCCGGCACTTCAAAAACGTGACCTGCAGGCAATTGCGCCACACCAGCGGGTACATCCTCGGGGAAGCCTGCATCGGCGATTTTCATGCCGGCCAGCATTTTTGCCGCCGCCTCGGGAATGAACGGTGACGCCAGTGCGGCGTAAAGCGGAATGAGGTTGAGCGCCAGACGGGTCTGCGCAGCGGCGCGGTCCGGGTCGGTTTTGAAGGTTGTCCACGGCGCCTGAGCCTGCAAATATTCATTGCCCGCAGCCCAGATCGCGCGCAGCTCGGCCGCGGATTTGCGGACCTCCATGGCATCCATCAGCTCGGCGTACCGCGTAACGCGCGCTGTAAGGTCCGCGATCAGGGCTTCCTCGTCGGGGCCGTAGGTACCCGCCTCCGGCACCGCCTCACCGAATTTGGAGCGGCAGAATTTGGTGATGCGGCTGACGAAGTTGCCCAGCACATCTGCAAGATCCTTGTTCACGGCAGTCTGGAAGTTCTCCCACGTGAATTCCGCGTCCGAGGTTTCGGGCGCGTGCGACAGCAACCACCAACGCCAGTAGTCGGCGGGCAGGATCTCCAGCGCTTGGTCCATGAACACGCCGCGCCCGCGCGAGGTGGAGAACTGGCCGCCGTCATAATTGAGGTAATTGAAGGATTTGATGTAATCGACCAGCTTCCATGGCTCGTTGGAGCCCATGATCGTGGCGGGAAAGCTGAGAGTGTGAAACGGCACGTTGTCCTTGCCCATAAACTGGGTATAGCGGACGTCGTCGGCACCCTTGTCGGTGCGCCACCAACGCTCCCAATCGATACCCTTGCCCGCATCGACCCACTCCTGCGCGCAGGCGATGTATTCGATGGGCGCGTCGAACCAGACATAGAACACTTTGCCTTCCATGCCGGGCCAAGGCGCATCGCCACGCTTGACGGGCACGCCCCATTTCAGGTCCCGGGTGATGCCGCGATCTTGCAACCCGTCGCCATCGTGCAGCCATTTCTTGGCGATGGAGGTGGTCAGCACCGGCCAGTCGGTCTTGGAATTGATCCAGTCGTTCAGGCGGGCCTTCATCATGGACTGCTTGAGGAACAGGTGTTTCGTCGGGCGCATTTCCAGATCGGTCGCGCCCGACACGGTCGAGCGGGGGTTGATCAGGTCTTCGGGATCAAGCTGCTTGGTGCAGTTGTCGCACTGGTCGCCGCGCGCGTCCTCGAACCCGCAGTTGGGGCAGGTGCCCTCGACATAGCGGTCGGGCAGGAAGCGGCCATCGGTTTCCGAATAGATCTGGCTTTGCTCGACTTCCTCGATCAGGCCCTGATCGGCCAGCGCGCCCGCGAAGTGCTGGGTCAGGTGTTTGTTTTGCTCCGAAGACGAGCGGCCAAAGTGATCAAAGCTCAGGCCAAAACGCTCGGCGATGTCGGCCTGCACGGCGTACATCTCAGCGCAGTATTCCTCGACCGGCTTACCCGCCTTAGTTGCGGCCAATTCGGCGGGCGTGCCGTGTTCGTCAGTGGCGCACAGAAACAGCACCTCGAACCCGCGGCTGCGCAGATAGCGGGCGTAGAGGTCCGCAGGCAGCTGGCTGCCCACAAGATTGCCGAGGTGTTTGATCCCGTTGATATAGGGAATGGCGGAGGTGATGAGGTGACGGGTCATGATAGGCGCCTTTGCTGTGTTGCCGCACGCTTTAGCAGCGCAGGCGCGGGCGTGCCAGTGCGCTCACTCTTTCGGGGGCTTGTCGCGGATGCGCCCCGTCAGCCTGCCGATGACGAAACTGGTGCGCAGGGCGTTGATGTAGCGGGTGCGGGTGCGCGGGCTGCGGCCTGCGCGCATGCGGATGATGCCAAAGACGATCAGCACGCCGTGGCCCACCGCCAGCATGATGAACATCGATTCAGGCCCATAGCTGTCGATCAGTACCGAGGCACCGTAGGGCGCGGCGATAGCGCCCATGGCAAACCAGAACATGAGCGCGGCCGACAGCTCGACCCGCTCGTCGGAGCTGGCAAAATCATGGGCATGGGCGGCGGCGACGGAGTATATCGGAAAGGTCGTGAGACCGAATAGCGCCGAGGACAGCAGAATCCCATTCACCCCCATACCCGCCGTTTGCATCGTGACAAAGCAGCTTCCGATGGCCGCGACCGAGAGCCAGATCAGCACTTTTCGCCGGTCGAATTTGTCGGCGATCCAGCCCACGGGGATCTGGGCGATGGCCCCGCCGATGACGAAGGAGGCAAGGAACCACGCGATCTGCACCGCCGTGAGGCCCATTTCCTGTCCGTAGATCGGCCCGACCATGCGGAACGACGCGCTCGACAATGCCGCCACGATCACACCCGCCACTGCGAGCGGGGAGCGGATGTAGGCCAGCGCCGGGCGCAGGCGGGGCGATTTGGGCGTCTCTGGCTGCGACGCGGTGGTGAGGGTGATGGGCAATAACGCTGCACAGCACAGAATCGCGAGGATGTTGTAAGAGATATAGTCGGCGGGCGCGAGGATGCCGACGATGCCCTGCGCAGCAAGGCTACCCGTCATATCGACCATGCGGTAGGTGCCCATGGCCCGTCCGCGCGTCTCGTTGGTGACTTTGGCCTGCAACCACGCTTCGACCACGGTATAGCAGCCCGCCACGCACAGGCCCGACCCCATGCGCATGATCGCCCATGCGTAAGGGTCGACCACCATCATATGCGCCATGAGGCCGATACTGCCCGCCGCCGTAAACGCCGCGAAGGCGCGGCTGTGCCCGACGGAACCCAACAGGCGGGGTGCGAACCAGCAGCCGATGAAAAAGCCGAAGAAATGCGCGGATCCCAGCATGCCGATTTCCTGCCGCGTAAACCCCAATTCAGTGCCCGACAGCACATCGAGCGGCCCGACCCCGCCCGATGAAAGCTGTAGTAAGACGACCGAGAAAAACAGCGCCGCAAAGGAAATTAATAACCGCATGGGCCATGATTGCCCAATTTCCGAGCGGGAAAGATAGAGGAAACCGACAGATCGCGTCGTAAAAACTATCCGAAATCGGTGGCGGATTGTGAAACCTGCTTGCAGCGGCACGGCACGCGCGTAGTTTGCGCGCAATACGGCATAAAAGGACGATAGGATGCAGACGCAAAAACTGGGCCGCACGGATATTGAAGTGTCGAAATTCTGTCTGGGGTCCATGCTGTGGGGCACCCGCAATACCGCTGCCGAAGGGCATGCGCAGATTGAGGCAGCTCTGGCCCATGGCATCAATTTCATCGACACCGCAGAGATGTATCCCGTCCCGCCCACGGCGGATACCGTCGGCGGGTCCGAGACGATCATCGGGGATTGGTTTGCCCGCACGGGTCGACGCGGCGACGTCGTTCTGGCGACCAAACATTCTGGCGAAGGCTTGTCTCATATCCGCGACGGCGCGCCGATCACCGCCGAGACGATCCCCGCGGCGCTTGAGGCGTCGCTCAAGCGGCTGAAGACCGATTATGTGGACCTCTACCAGTTCCATTGGCCCAACCGTGGCAGCTATATGTTTCGCAAAAACTGGACGTATGATCCCACCAGCCAGAGCCGCGCCGAGACGCTGCAAAACATCGAGGATTGTCTGGGCGCTTTGCAACGCGAGGTGGAGCGGGGCCGCATCCGCGCCTTTGGCATGAGTAACGAGAGCGCCTGGGGGCTGACGCAATGGGTCAACGCGTCCGAGCGTGCAGGCGGCCCGCGTGTTGCTACCGTGCAGAACGAATATTCGCTGATGTGCCGTCTGGCCGATACCGATGTGGCCGAGGCCTGCCATAACGAGGACATCGGCATGCTGTCCTTCTCGCCGCTGGCTACGGGGCTGCTGTCGGGAAAGTATAGGGGCGATATGGTACCGTTTCTCTCAAGGGCCTCGACCGGCAGTGCCGATCTTGGCGGGCGCAAGACACCCCGCGCCATCGAGGCGGCAGATGCCTATGTGGATGTTGCGGAAAAGCACGGTCTTGATCCGGTACACATGGCGCTTGCATGGGTGCGCGACAGGCCGTTTATGGCCAGCGTGATCTTTGGCGCCTCCACGATGGAGCAGTTGGAGCGTGTTCTGGCAGGTACCGATCTGGCGCTGAATGCGGACGTAATGGCCGATATTGACGCAACCCACCGCGCACATCCGATGCCTTTCTGAAAGCCTCACCGCAAACGCGACATAAATGCGACGCGTTCGGGGATGGCAAAGCGCTGCCTCCTCGCGCAGTATCGCAGCAAACCTATAGGGAGATCCCCATGCCACTTGCCATGAACCGCGAGGTTTTCATCACCTGTGCCGTGACCGGATCGGGCGCCACACAGGACCGCAGCCACCATGTGCCGCGCTCGCCCGAGGAGATTGCAAACAGCGCGATCAAGGCGGCACAGGCGGGGGCTGCGGTAGTCCATTGCCACGTGCGCGACCCCGAGACGGGCGCGCCCAGCCGCGATGTGGCGCTCTACCGTGAAGTGACCGAGCGGATCCGTGACAGCGATACCGATGTCGTGCTGAACCTCACGGCGGGCATGGGCGGCGATATCGTCTTTGGCGGGGTGGAAAACCCCATGGACCTGAATACCGACGCCACCGATATGGTGGGTGCGACCGAGCGGATGGCCCATATCACCGAATGTCTGCCCGAGATCTGCACACTCGACTGCGGTACGATGAACTTCGCCGAAGCCGATTATGTGATGACCAATACGCCCGGCATGCTGGTGGCGATGGGCCAGATGATGACCGATCTGGGCGTCCGCCCCGAAATCGAGGCCTTTGATACCGGCCACCTGTGGTATGCAAAGCATCTGGTAGAGCAAGGTATTCTGGACAGCCCTGCGTTGGTGCAGATGTGCATGGGCGTCAAATGGGGCGCGCCCGATGATCTGAACACCTTTATGGCGATGGTGAACAATGTCCCCCACGATTGGACGTTTTCGGCCTTTGGTCTGGGGCGTAACCAGATGGCCTATGTCGCCGCAAGCGTTCTGGCCGGCGGCCATGTGCGCGTGGGGCTGGAGGATAACCTGTGGCTCGACCGTGGTGTGCTGGCCGAGAACCACCAGCTGGTCACCCGCGCGCGCGGCATCATCGAGGGGATGGGCGCCACCCTGATCGGGCCAGAGCAAGTGCGTGAGAACCTGGGCCTGCAAAAGCGGATCCCACGGTGAGATTTCTGCTGGCGGGGGCGGTGATGCTGGCCGTGGCAGCCTGCGCGGCACCTGCGCCAAAGATTACAGGCATGCCGGGCTACCGCGACCGCAGCGCCCTCATTGGCGTGACATCGCGTTTTGATGCCGCCAAATTCGACGGTCTGTGGTACGTGCGCGCGCAGTTCGATCCCGCGGCGCCGCGCCTGTCGTTTGGCCTTACCGAAGGGGCGATGCGGCTCGGGACGCCGGTCTGTGACGCGGCGGGCGTTTGCGGTGATGTGGCCGAGGATCTGCCCCTGCAAAGGACCGGAAAGGGGCGGTTCAGCGTCACAATGCCCAGCGGTGAGGCGCGGCAATTCTGGGTGCTTTGGGTCGATGAGGGGTTTCGGACGGCTGTGCTGGGCAATCCTGATGGCACCTTTGGATGGATCGTGGACCGCAGCACGACAGGCGGGGCCGACCGGATCGCGGCGGCGCGCGAGATACTGGATTTCAACGGCTATGACGTGAACCTGCTGAGGATGATGAAATGAGCAAAACAGCAGCGATTATCGGCGGCGGGGTGATTGGTGGCGGATGGGCCGCGCGGTTCATGCTCAACGGGTGGGATGTTAAGGTGTTTGACCCCGACCCCCAAGCCGAACGAAAGATCGGCGAAGTGATCGCCAATGCGCGCCGGTCGCTGCCGGGACTGACCGACGTGGCGCTGCCGCCCGAAGGGAAGCTCACATTGTGCGACACCATCGCGGAGGCTGTGGTGGGGGCGGAATGGATACAGGAAAGCGTACCGGAGCGATTGGACGTGAAACACGCGACCTTCGCGCAGATCCAAAGTGCCTGCGCACCAGACGCTGTGATCGGCTCGTCCACCTCCGGTTTCAAGCCATCGCAATTGCAGCAGGGTGCTGCGCGCCCCGGTCAGATCATGGTCGCCCATCCGTTCAATCCGGTCTACCTGCTGCCGCTGGTAGAAGTGGTGGCGACGCATGTGGAGCCTGCCCTCATCGACAAGGCCAAGGCCGTGCTGTCCTCGCTCGGAATGTATCCGCTGCATCTGAAAAAAGAAATCGACGCCCATGTCGCCGATCGTCTGCTGGAGGCGGTCTGGCGCGAGGCGCTGTGGCTAGTTAAGGACGGCATCGCCACGACCGAGGAGATCGACAATGCCATCCGCTATGGTTTTGGCATCCGCTGGGCGCAGATGGGCCTGTTCGAGACCTACCGCGTGGCGGGCGGCGAGGCGGGGATGAAGCATTTTATGGCGCAATTCGGCCCCGCGCTGAAATGGCCCTGGACCAAGCTGATGGATGTGCCGGAGTTCAACGACGATCTGGTGACCCTCATCGCCGACCAGTCGGACGCCCAGTCAGGCATGCATGGCATCCGCGATCTGGAGCGGATCCGCGACAAGAATCTCGTGAGTATGCTGCGCGCGCTTAAAGCACAGGACTGGGGCGCGGGCGCGCTGCTGAATGCTCAGGAGCGTGAGATGCGCGCGGGCACGGTACACGGGGCTGTCGCAGCGGATCTGCCTGCGGAGGAACTGGTCGAGACGGCCCATCGCACCGTGCCGCTCGATTGGACGGACTATAACGGGCATATGACCGAGGCGCGTTATTTGCAGGCCTTTGCCGATGCGACCGACCGCTTTATGGCAATCATCGGCTGCGATGCCGCGTATATCACATCGGGTGGCAGCTATTTCACCGCCGAGACGCATATCCGGCACGTGGACGAGGTGCATGCCGGCGCGCTCATCACCATACGCACGCGTGTGGTGATGGGTGCCGGTAAAAAGATGCACCTGTTTCACGAAATGTACGAAGCCGACCGCCTGCTTGCCACCGGAGAACACTTCCTGCTGCACGTGAACCTCTCGACGCGCAAACCCTCTCCCCCCGCGCCCCATGTCGAAGCGGCACTGGTGCGGTTTGCGCAAGGCCACGCAGAACTGCCACTGCCCGAGGGGCTGGGCCGCGCCATCGGAGCGCCGCGCTAGGACATGACCATGCCCGATCTGTGGATCACCGTGACCCTGCTCGCAGCGGCGTTCCAGACGGTGCGCTTCATGCTGCAAAAGGTGCTGGCGACTGCCACGCTCAGCCCGGCGGGGGCCACTTTTTCGCGCTTCATCTATTCTGCGCCCTTCATTGCGCTGCTGCTGGCGGGATACATGCGCGCCACGCAGGCGGATCTGCCGACGCTCGATGCGCGGTTCTGGGGGTTTGGCCTGTTGGGCGGCACGACGCAGATCCTTGCGACGATTTGTGTGGTGATGCTCTTCAAAGAGCGTAATTTCGCGGTCGGCATCACCTTCAAGAAGACCGAAGTGATCCAGACCGTGCTGGTGGGGCTGGTCCTGCTGGGCGACCGTGTCAGTTTTGGCGGGCTGGCGGCGATTGCGCTGGGGCTGGTCGGGCTGTTGCTGCTGTCGGGGGGGAAAGAGGCGCGCGGCTTCCACTTGTCGGATCTGCGCAACCGTGCGGCTGGCCTCGGGATCGCCAGCGGGATTTTATTTGCCTTTTCGGCCGTGAGCTATCGCGGTGCATCCTTGACGCTGGCCACCGATGATCCGCTTTTGCGGGCCGGTGTCACGCTGATGGCTGTGGTCGCGATGCAGACGTTGATCATGGCGGTCTGGTTGCGCCTGCGCGAGCGGGGCGAGATCACCGCGGTCTGGCGTGCGCGCCGTGTAGCAATCTGGATCGGCCTGACGTCCATGGGCGGCTCGCTGTGCTGGTTCATCGCCTTCACGCTGCAAAACGCCGCCTATGTCAAAGCGTTGGGGCAGGTGGAATTGATCCTGAGCGTCATCGCCTCGACGCTGTTTTTCCGCGAGAAGATCACAGCGCGCGAGGCGGCGGGCATGGCAGTTCTGGTGGCCTCGATCCTGCTGCTGATCCTCGTGATCTAATCCTGACCGCTGTAGGGGCGCGCGTGGCCCTTGAGGCGCAGGAACAGACTCTCTTCGTCGTTGTTTTTGAAATATGGCACTGATTCGGGTGCGTCGAGGTCACGCGCACGCGCCTCGACCTCAGCCAGCACCACCTCGGTGATGAACGGCATGTCGAACCGGCGCGCATCCGACAGCGGCACCCATTGCAGATGGGACAGCTCATCACATGCGGCGTCGAAATTGTCGGGATCGCTGGCGATGTCATCGGCATCCACAAGGAAAAACCGGGCATCAAACCTGCGCGGGCGACCCGGCGGGGTGAGCGCACGGAACACGAATTGCAGCGGTTGCGCATGGGGCAGGTGGCCTGTGGCGGCGTAAGTTTCCCAATCGGGCGGCGGGGTTTCCCAAATGCCCTTGGTCCCAAGGATCAGCCCGGTCTCCTCCCACAGCTCGCGGATCGCCGCCACAGGAATGGCGTGGGCCAGTGCGCTGTCCGCATCCTCGCCGATACGCGCGGCGCATTGCGCGGTCAGCGGCGTGGCAAGCGGGATGTGGGCGTCTCCTTCATCCACCGCGCCGCCCGGAAAGACGAATTTGTTGGGCATGAACGCCGCCTTGGCGCCACGTTGGCCCATCAGGATGGCGGGTTTTTCCATCCGGTCGCGGATCACGATCACCGTGGAGGCGTTGCGGATTGCGGATTTATCGATGCTCATGAGTCCCTCAACCTGTCGGCGGGCCTCAAGAAGAGCGCGAAAATCCGCCCATTTCCTTGGCCCATTGGAAACCGATCAGGGCTCCCTTCAATCTGGGAAGAAGGTAGAGCGACAATCCGACCGTGCCAACCGCAAAGATCGTGAACAACACAAGAGGTTCCGGTCGGAAATGCACGAAGACCAGATGAAGCGTAGGGGCCATCAGGTGGCCAACCAGAAGAATTGTCAGATAAGCGGGGCCATCGTCGGCACGGTGGTGATGGAACTCCTGCTCGCAGACCGTGCAATGATCATGCACCTTGAGATACCCGAACAACAGCGGGCCCGCGCCACAATTGGGACAGCGCCTGCGCCAGCCCCGCCGCATGGCGGGCAGGCGCAATCGTTCGCCCGTTACCGGATCTTCATCGGGGGGTGTCTCTGGTTGGATCGAAGGCTGTGGCATGTGCTTTTCCTGCGGCGTCTATGGGGGTCTGGATGCGCTATCGCTGCGCAAAATAAAAGGTGGCGATTTGTCCCAAGGCGGGAACGCGGTCTTTTTTCTGTCTTATGCGACGGAAGTTTCTGTGGGCTGCGTATCAGATCCAACTGTTCGGGCAAACAGGGAGAACCTGCCGGACGGGAAAACAAAATTGGAGAACACCATGTTGAAAGAATCAATCACCGTATTGGCCGTTGTGGCAGGTCTGATCGCCACGTCTGCACAGGCACGCGACGGCGAACAGGACCGCAGCGCGCAGCGCGAGGCGCGGTTTAGCCAGATCGACGCCAACAGTGATGGCCAGATCACCGCTCAGGAACTCACCGCGCAGGCTGCCGCGCGCTTTGCCGCAGCGGACACTGACGGCGACGCCGCGCTCACGCTGGAGGAGATGAAAGCGCAGGCCCGCAGCAACGAGCGGATGCTTTCACGCTTTGACGCGGACAATAACGGCACGTTGAGCGATGATGAACTGGCAAAAGCCGAGGACAGCAAAATGGGCAAGCGCGCGGCCAAGCATTTCGAGCGGATGGATGCGGACAACAGTGGCGGCATCACCCTTGCGGAGATGCAGGCGCGGCGCGATCCCGCCGAAATGATCGCCAAGCTTGATGCCGACGCCAGTGGGGCCGTGAGCCTTGAGGAGTTTGCAAAGGCGCGCGGACATGGCAAGGAACATGGCAAGGGTCATGGCCACGGCAAGGACAAGATGCAGCGCGACGCAGACTGATCCTTGCATAGATGAATGCCCTGCGCCCGCTGAACAGGGCGCAGGGTGGAGGCATATGAAAGCGGAACATGGCGTTGAAAGACACCGATGAGCATATCGAGGCCCGCGATGCGGATGCGGCGTTGCTGGCACGCTATGCGGCCGGGGACGGCGCTGCCGCGCGGCTGTTGTCGGCGCGTCTGGCGCCGCGCGCTTATGCCCATGCCTTTCGCGTGTTGGGCGATGCCGCCGAGGCAGAGGATGTGACGCAAGAGGCTATGCTGCGTCTGTGGAAGCAAGCGCCGACATGGGACGCAGGCCGCGCACAGGCGGCGACATGGCTCTACCGCGTTGTGGCCAATCTGTGCCTTGACCGCTTGCGCCGCAGACAGCCTGAGGCGTCCGATGAGATGGACATGGCCGCCGATCCGGCGCCGGGCATTGAGACGAGATTGCAGGACGCCGCGCGCCACGATGCACTTCAGGCGGCGCTGATGCGTCTGCCGGAGCGGCAGCGGCAGGCGGTGGTCTTGCGCCACCTCGAAGGGTTGGCGAACCCACAGATCGCCGGGATACTGGACTTGAGCGTGGAAGCGATAGAAAGCCTGACCGCGCGTGGGAAAAAGGCGCTGACGGCCGATCTGGCAGCACAGCGCGATGCACTGGGGTACGATGATGACACAACCTGACCGATTTGATCTCGAAGCCCTGCTCGACGCTGCCCGTGCCGCGCCGCCGCAGATGTCCGATGCTCTGGTCGCGCGAATGGCGGCGGATGCGCAGGCCCATCTGCCGCGCCCCGCGCTGTGGCGTCGTATCGTGGAGGCGGTCGGTGGGCCTGCCGGTTTGGGCGGGTTGGTGACAGCCACAGTTGCGGGCTTTTGGCTCGGTGTGGCGCCGCCTGTCGATACCGTTGATCCGCTCGCATTATTCGGGACGGTCAGCGACGCCGAGATGACGGACATCACCGCGCTGGACTGGGCGACGTTCGATTTTGAAAATGACGAAGGATAAAGCCATGACAGATGCAAAAGGTAAGAAACGCTGGAAATCCGTTGTTCTGGGCCTGTCCCTTGCGCTCAATCTGGCGGTCGTGGCGGCGGTGGCTGGTGCCGCGTGGCGCCACAGCGGCGAGGGGCGGGGCGAGCCGCGTGCCGCGAAAGGTGGCGCCATCTATATGCAAGCACTCCCGCGGGAGGCGCGCGAGAGTATGCGGGCAGAGCTGCGTGAGGCAGGCGGCAGACCGGCTGGTAGCGATACCGCTGCCATGATTGCCGCCCTGCGCGGCGACCCGTTCGATCCTGCCGCCGCACGGCGGGTACTAGAGATGGAGCAGGCCGCAGGCATGACCCGTCAGAATGTGGCGGGGGCTGCATGGCTGTCGCAGGTCACCGCGATGAGCGGCCCGGAGCGCGCCGCCTATGCCGACCGCCTGCAAGAGTTGTCGGCGCGGCGGGATCTGCGACAAGACGGGCGTCGCAGCGCAGCCGACTGACTTTTCCCGCCGCCCCTCAGGCCGCAGGGCGATCGAGGGGGCGGCTGAGCTTGACGCAATTGCGCCCCTGCACCTTTGCCGTGTACAGGGCCTTGTCCGCGCGATCGAGCAGCGTGTCCACATCCTCGGGCCTGCGTTCCATCGTCTGCGTCGAGGCACTCATCGCCATACCGATGCTGATGGTAATATGAACTGGCTTAATCGCGCCCGGAATTTGGAATGGCGCGCTGCCGATTGCGTGGCACAGCTGGTTCGCCACTGTTCGCGCGGTGGCGATATTGGTGTCCGGCATGGCGATCAGGAACTCTTCACCGCCCATTCGCGCGATCATATCTGCCCCGCGCACCGCCGCCCGCATGCGTTGGGCCGTTTGCGCCAGAACCGCATCGCCCGAGGCATGACCGTAGATATCGTTAACTCGTTTGAAGTGGTCGAGATCCGCAAGGATCACTGCAAAATGCGCCTGCGTGCGTGCGCTGTGTGCAATCATCCGCCCCATGTAGGGCATGGCATATCGGCGGTTGTACAGGCCGGTCAGGGGGTCATTCACAACCTGCCGCAAGCCCGAGCGCACGGTTTGTAGCATGCGCGCGACCTGCCGCTTGCGCCGCAACAGAACCTGAAGACGCACGGCAACTTCGGCCGGATCGAACGGTGTGATCATCACGTCATCCGCCCCCATATCGAGGGCAGACGTGGCGCGTGCCGGATCAGGCGTTTTCTGGATCATCAGGACCGCGATGTCGCGGGTCAGCGCACTGGCCCTGAGCCCCGATATCAGGCGCAGGCATGCTTCGCTCTGCTCTCCCGTTTCGGGCAAGGACAGCACGACGGCATCGGGCGGTTTTTCTGCGTGCAGCGTCGCCATCGCATCGCGCAGCAATGTCACGTTATAGCGCGCGCGCAGATGCGGCAGCAATTGGCGCACCCAGCCCTGCAAGGGCGCCGCGTCCATCCCGATCAGCGAGATCATCCCCGGAACCACGAAATCCGCGGGCGCTTCGGCAAGGCCAAGTGCATCACTGGTATCTTCGCGCATTTGCCATTCGGCCATTTTGTGGTGGGTACGGATCATGTTGCGCACACGGCCCAGCAACAGCGTCTCGTCGACAGGCTTGTCCATCACGTCAAAGGCGCCTGCCCGCAGCGTGCTCAGGCGGGTTTGCGCATCGCTGGCGGTGCCAATGGCCAGAACCGGCAGGTTGGCCGTCGGGTGATTGCCGCGCAGATGTTCGCAAAGTTGTGCAGCGGTTCCGTCCGGCAGGTTCATCGCCGTGATGACCAGATCCGGGCTTTCGGTGTTGATCAGATCCACAGCTTCGCGCAACGTTCCGGCCTGAATAACTTCGTAAAACGCTCCTGTAAGTTTTACTTTCAGCACGATACGGTTGGTCGAAATGCCATCAATGATAAGGATTCTTCCCTGCATTTTCGATCCTTTCCACATGCGTTTAACTGTTGTTCAGTTTTGTGATCAAATGATTAACAAAGCGTTGAGATTTTAGTGTAACTGGAGCACGTCATGAGCCTTACGCGGAATACCGCCGAAACGGTCGCCTTGGGCGCGCTGGGCTGGTTGGTTGGCAACGAAGACCTGCTGCCGGTTTTTCTGGGTGCCACTGGCGCGTCGCAAAACGATCTGCGCGGTGCGGTCGATGATCCCGATTTTCTGGGGTCGGTGCTGGATTTTATTCTGATGGATGATGCCTGGGTCATTGCCTGCTGTGACGCTCAAGGGTGGCCATATGAGCGGCTGGCGCAAGCGCGGCAAATGCTGCCCGGCGGCGAGCAAAGGCATTGGACATGAACACGAGCAGCAAACCCGTCAAAGCGGTGTGTTTTGATAAGGACGGCACATTGTTCGATTTCGCCGCGACATGGGAAGCGTGGGCGCAAGCCTTCCTGCGGCGGTCAGTGCAGGGAGACGAGGTGCGGGCAGCGCAATTGGGTGCCGCGATCGGATTTGATCTGGCGCGGGGAAAATTTGCCAGCGACAGCATCGTGATCGCAGGCACGCCGGGCGAGATAGCGGAGGTTTTGACGCCGCATTTGCCCGACCTGACGCGCGCCGGTTTGCTGGATATTCTCAACGACGAAGCCGCCCGTGCCCCGCAGATGCCCGCGGTGCCGCTGCGCCCTTTGTTGGAGGGATTGCGCGCGATAAACATCGCTCTTGGTGTCGCGACCAACGACAGCGAGGTCCCCGCATTGGCCCATTTGGGCGCAGCAGGGGTGACGGATTTGTTTGATTTCATCGCCGGATACGACAGCGGTTTCGGGGGGAAGCCCGCGCCGGGGCAATTGCTGGCTTTTGCGCAGGCGGTGGATGTGTCGCCGGAGCACTGCGTTATGGTAGGCGACAGCACCCACGACCTGCACGCGGGCCGTGCGGCGGGGATGCGCACCATTGCGGTGCTCACCGGGGCCGCAACTGCGCAAACGCTCGCCCCGCTGGCGGATGTGGTGTTGCGGGACATTGGCGAGATACCAGCGTGGCTAAGGGCTCAGGGGATGGTGCAAAGCGCCTGAAACAAGGAAGTGATGGTATCGCACCTCATCCGGGCTGATGCGCAATCGGGACGCACATCTTCTTCCACGCGGCGGGATTGTTGTAACGAGATGATGATAAGATCCCGGAAAATTCATCATCGACGGCGAAATGTTGCAGTAGACCCACCTGAAGAAACACTATCGATATGCCCTAATGGCACCGCCGATGGATGACGGAATCCGCGAAGAGCGGCCTGAAGTGCGATATGCTGTACCCTCCAAGCGCCGCGCAAACAGATTTTTAACCAACACTTCAGTCTGTGTGCCCGTTTTAGCCGCTTGTTAACTCGGGAGCGCCGACAAAGGGACCTGAGCAACACAAAGAGGCCGACATGCACGGGCTGATCTACCGCAGTTTCCAGAATTACATATGCGACAGCTATGGTCGGGATGCGTGGCTGCAAGTTGCCGCGCTGGCTGGAATTTCGCCACCTGATTTCGAGGCGATGTTGTCCTATGACGATGCGGTGGCTCCTGCGGTGCTGGACGCTATGGGGGCCGTTTTGCGCCGTCCGCGCGGCGAGGTGATGGAGGATGTGGGCGCGTATCTGGTCTCTCATCCCAATACCGAAGCGGTCAGACGTCTCTTGCGGTTTGGTGGCATGAATTTCGAGGATTTTCTTCATTCACTCGATGATCTGCCCGACCGGGCGCGCATGGCGGTCTCCGATCTGCACATCCCCGCGATCGAGTTGCACGGCCACGAGCCGGGGCACTATAGCCTGATCTGTCAGACGCCGCTGGTCGGCTTCGGGCACCTGATGATGGGGGTCCTACGGGTCATGGCGGATGATTACGGCGCCTTGGCTCTGCTTGAGCTAGAAAGCGGGGAGGTTGGCAGCGAGACCGTAAAAATTCAGCTGATCGAGGCTGATTACGCCGATGGCAGGGTGTTCGAGCTGGGTGTGCGTGCATCATGAAACCCGCAGTGAGCCCCGAAATTCTGGATGTCTTGTGCCCCATGCACCTGACACTGAACAGCCGGGGGATCATCACTCACGTCGGTCCGACCACGCAGAAATTGCGCCCTGATCTGGCTTTGCTCGGAATACCGTTTCTGGACGCCTTCAGCGTCATGCGGCCGCGCGGGATCAATACGCTGGAACAGCTTTGGGAGGCGCGGCATCTCAAGCTTCATCTGGAGTTGTCGGGAACGCCCGCAGCCCGCCTTAAAGGGGTAATCGTCTCGGACGGGCAGGGGCAGGCGATCGTGAACCTTTCCTTCGGGATTTCCATTCTTGACGGCGTGCGCGACTACGCTTTGACCAACGCCGATTTCGCGGCCACGGATTTGGCCATTGAAATGCTCTATCTCGTTGAGGCCAAATCCGCCGCAATGGAGGCGTCGCGCAAGCTTAATCTGCGGCTTCAGGGTGCCAAGATCGCCGCCGAGGAGCAGGCGTTTACAGATACACTGACCGGGCTGAAGAACCGCCGTGCGTTGGACGAGGTGCTGGAGCGTTTGCTGGCTGCACAGGCGGGTTTTGCGGTGATGCACATTGATCTGGACTATTTCAAAGCCGTCAATGACACGCTGGGCCATGCAGCCGGAGATCACGTATTACAGGTGGTGGCAAAGGTGATGCTCGAGGAAACGCGTGCTTCCGATATGGTGGCGCGCGTGGGCGGGGATGAATTCACCGTGATTCTGCCAGACGTCAATGATATCGACGTTTTGGACCGCGTGGGCCGCCGTATCATCGAGCGGATCGAGGTGCCGATCTCCTTTAGTGGCGCGCAGTGCAAGATTTCGGCAAGTATCGGCACAGTCTGGATCCAGAGCAGCAGAGCCGCAACACGCGAGACGGTCATGGAAGATGCTGATATCGCCCTCTATGCCTCCAAAAACGAAGGGCGTGCGCGCCAGACCATGTATACGCCGGCCCTGCGCACCGGTGCAAACAGCACAACGCCACCAAAGGGGCGCAGCGAAAAAGGCTCCTGAGAGGCAAGGTCGATTTAACGAAGCATTGATTTGCGTCACTGGCGCCAGCGGGCGCAGAAGTGAAAATTCGTTCAGATGTGGTCTGAGAGCAGATGCAAGAGGATGGATACAGGTTATATCCTGGCCAGACGAAGACTTCAGAAATGCGTTGAAGCTGAGCGCGCCACCGATTTCACGGCGTAAATGTCTGACCTGACGGGAAACTGCTGTGCCGGACCGGCGAATGCTAGACCGTTGCTTGCCGCTGGCGTAAAGACAAAGGCATGACCCCGCGCCTCCCTCTTCTGACCCGCATCCGTAATCGTATGTTACAACGCGCGCGCCGCCAACGGTTTGCGCGCGCACTGGAGCACGTGCATGGCGGCGGATTTGCGGTGCCCGAGGGCGAGGTGCTGGCCATCGTGCTGGTCCGCGACGGGGCCTATTACCTCGATGCATTTTTCGACTATTACCGACGTCTTGGCATCCGTCATTTCGCATTTATAGACAACGGCTCGACCGATGACACGGTTGCCCGTATCCGCCAACAAGAGGGATGTGTGGTTGACCGCGTGGCGCTGCCGCTTGCGCAGTACGAGGATCTGATGCGCGGCTACCCGGCAAAGACCTACGGGCGCGGGCGGTGGTGCCTATACGTCGATATGGACGAACAGTTCGATTTCGAGGGGCGCGACACGCTCGGCATCGCGGGGCTGACCCGCTATCTGGAGCAGCGCGGCGATACAGCGCTGATGGCGCAGATGCTCGAGATGTTTCCGCGCGCGCCGCTGGTTGCCGTACAGAACCTCACTTTTGCGCAGGCGCTCAAAGCGTTTGTAGAATATGACGTCAGCGCGGTTCACAGCTTTGACTACCACTCCGATCAGATCCCCTTTTGCGCGCTGTTGCAGGGCAATAGGTCAGCTACGGATGCGCTTGAATTCAAATTCGGCGGGGTGCGGGGGAAGGTTTTTGGTGAGGCCTGTTGCCTGACCAAACATCCGCTGATTTTTAATGGTGCAGGCGTGGTGCCCGCGCCACATCCGCATCTGTCACAGAATGTGATCGTCTCGGATTTCAGCGCCGTGATCCGCCACTATAAATTCGCGGGCAACAGCGCCGCGCGGGATGCGGCAAGCGCGTCGAGTGGTGATCTCGCCCATGGCGAGGATCAGGCGCGCCTGAGAGTTCTTTCAACGCAGCAAGATCTGACATTGCATTCTGATGATGCACAGGTCTGGGCCGGTATCGCCCCGCTGTATGAAGCGGGGTTTCTGGTCCGGTCAGACGCGTTCACCGCCTTCGTCGAGGACAGCGCCGTATGAGCATCGCCGCCATCGTCATCGGCCGCAACGAGGGCGCGCGCCTGATCGCCTGTCTTGAGGCGCTGGGCGGGTTTGATCCGGTGATCTACGTCGACAGTGGCTCGACCGATGGGTCGGTCGCGGCGGCTCAGGCGCGGGGCGCGCAGGTGGTGACGCTGGATATGAGCCAGCCGTTCACCGCTGCACGGGCCCGTAATGCGGGGCTGTCGGTGCTGCCGGAAGGTATTGAACTGGTGCAGCTTCTCGATGGGGACTGCGTGGTGCAGGCGGGTTGGCTTGCGCAGGCGCTCGCGTTTCTGGATGCCCATCCGCAGGTCGCTGTAGTCTGTGGCAGGCGCCGCGAAATCCACCCAGAGGTGTCACCCTACAACCGGCTGGTTGATGCAGAATGGGACACGCCCGTGGGGGAGGCACGCGCCTGCGGGGGCGATGCGCTGATGCGGGTGGCGGCGCTGCGCGCAGTTGGGGGCTACCGCGATGATCTGATCGCGGGGGAGGAGCCGGAGCTGTGCCTGCGCCTGCGGCGCGCGGGCTGGCGGATCTGGCGGCTGGACGCGGAGATGACCGCGCATGACGCCCAAATTATGCATTTTAGACAATGGTGGCAGCGCAGCAAACGAGCGGGCCATGCTTTTGCCGAAGGCGCAGACCTGCACGGTGCCGCACCCGAGCGGCATTGGGTGGCCGAGACGCGTCGCGCGCTGTTGTGGGGGCTTGGCGTGCCAGTCTTTGTGATGCTGTTGGTGGCGGCTCTTGGTGGGCCGGGTCTTCTGGCTCTGTCGGTCTATCCGCTGCAGGTGCTGCGGCTGTCACGGCGCATGGGGCTGGCGGCAGCGTTTTTCAGTGTGCTTGGTAAATTCGCCGAAGCGCAAGGCGCGCTGGCCTATTTCTGGCGCAGGTTCAGTGGTGGCCAAAAGCGCCTCATCGAATATAAATAACCTAGCGCTGGCGCCATGCATCCCGGGCAAGACCCGGCAGGATCGAAAAGCATTTGGCATAGCGCGGCACCATGCGCGCCGGGCTTTGCAGGGCCCGCCAAAACCACTCAAGCGCCAGAGTGCGCATGATTTTGGGTGCGCGCACCTGATGACCCGAAAGAAAATCGAGGCCTGCACCGATGGAGGCAAATCCAACCGCAGGACAGCGTGCACGGGCGAAAGCGGCGAACAGCTCCTGCTTTGGCGCACCCAGGGCGATAAAACACAGCCGCGCGCCCGAAGTGTTGAGCATGTCGCAAATCTGTGCGGCGGCAGCGCCCTTGGGATCGAAGCCGTAGTCGGGCGCATGGGTCAGCACGATATCCAGATCCGTCACTTGGGTCTTGAGGGCTGCCTTTGCGCCTGCAAGGGCTGCATCGGAACTGCCCACAAGAGCCACCGGCATCTGCATCTCGGCGGCAAGCGTCGCCAGCGGGATCACCAGATCGGAGCCGGGCATCAACTCCAACTGCTCGCCCGCGATCTGCGCCAGCCGGACAACGGGCCGACCGTCCGCCACGACCAGATCCTGCCTCCGGTAGGCGCCGACAAAGGCCGGATCGGTGGGCAATTTAGTCAGGTGATCGAGGTTGAGCGTCGCCAGCGCGAATCCATCACCGCGCACAAAACGCGCCCGGACATCGCGAAACAATGCTGCCCGCGAGGCGATATTAACCTCGACTGAGGCATCTGGGCCGCCGTATTTCACAGGGCACCTCTGCCGATGCGCCACAGGGCGAAGCCAGTGCGTTGCTTCGAGATCGCAAAAATAATCATAAAATTCAGTATTTTGGAATTTGCTATCAGAATGCTTCGATCGCAGTCTGTATAAACTACCGTGATGACACGGGACTGCCTAGGGTATATTTGAAAGGATCACCGTCACCACCGGATCGACAGGAGCCTGATGCCGAACCCGATTGCATATCTGATGCTGCTGATCTGGCCGTTTGTCTGTCTTGCGCTGTTTCGCACGCAATCGGTGGAGCGGGCGTTGGTCTGGTCGATCCTCGGGGGGTATCTGCTGTTGCCGCCGCTGGCGGAGTTCAACCTGCCGCTGGTGCCCGGCATGGACAAAGTGTCGATCCCCAATCTCAGCGTGTTTGCGATACTTGTTTTCGCCACTGCGCACAGCGTAAGGCTGCTGCCGCAAGGGCGCACGGCGCGCGTGCTCATCGCGCTGTTCATCTTTTCGGCGATCCCGACGGTGCTCACCAACCGCGAACCGATCCTGTTCGAAGTGTTGCGCGATGCGGATCCGATCCTGTTTCTGATCGATGCCCTACCGGGTCAGTCGGTGCGCGACATCGGGTCGGTTTTGATCGGGCAGGTGCTGACGCTTCTGCCGCTTCTTCTCGCCCGGCAGTTTCTCAGCAGCGAAGAAGGCCTGCGTGAAATTTTGACTGCGCTGATGGTCGGCGCGCTGTTCTATTCGGTCCCATCGTTCCTCGAAATCGCGATCTCGCCGCAGGTGAACATCTGGGTTTACGGATTTTTCCAGCACAGTTTCGAGCAGACGATGCGGGCGGGCGGCTTCCGGCCTATCGTTTTTCTGCCCCACGGGCTTTGGCTTGCGCTGTTTGTCTGCACGGCGGCGATGGCTGCGGCGGCGCTCGCGCGCGAGACACGGGCGCAGGAGCGGTGGAAGGTCGTTCTATGGACTGTGTATCTGATGATCTTTCTGGTCGCGTGCAAAAGTGCGGCCTCGATGGCTTATGGTATGGTGTTGGTGCCGCTGGTTTATTTTGCGCCCCGCCGTTGGCTTATTCTGCCGGCCACGCTGTTCGCGCTGGTGGCTGTGACCTATCCCATGCTGCGCAATTTTGGCGTGATTCCGACCGATGCGATCGTCGCAAAGGTCGAGACTTTCAATCCTCAGCGGGCGGAATCACTGCAATACCGGTTTAACAACGAAACCCAGTTGCTGGTGCGTGCTGCCGAAAAACCCGCCTTTGGCTGGAGCGGCTGGGGCCGCAGTCTGGTGCGGGACGCCGAGAACGGCGATATCCTGACCATCCCCGATGGCCGCTGGATCATCGTTTTCGGCAGTTTTGGCTGGCTGGGATACATTGCCGAGTTCGGGCTTCTGGCGTTACCGCTGCTGTTGCTGGGCGGTTACGCTCTGCGCCACCGCAAGGCAGAGCTGTCGCCCTACATTGGGCCCGTCGCGCTGATACTGGGGGTCACCCTCGTGGATATGCTGCTCAACGCCACGCTCACACCCTTCACATGGCTGACCGCTGGCGCAGTCTTGGGCTATGTTGAGCGGTTGAGTCCGAAAGCAGTGCCAGTGCCGCGCCACGCGCTGCGGCGCGCGCCCGTGATGGGCGGCAAGCAGGTCACCCGCCAGCGCACTGTTCTGTGACGCCCGATATGCGGTCTGTAAACGGCGCGAGGCAGTTGCCTTATTGTTTCCATGCCGTGACTAATGAAAACTTTTTTCAATGATTTACTGTGCTATTCTCGCTCCGGTGGAGGGGTGAAATCCGGTGAAATGCCATTAAATAGACACTATCGGCAGGTAACTTCCAAATCGGGCAGTTCCATATGTCCATTTAAAAGGTTCGTTTTTTAGTCAATTTATTGGGGATGTCCTCACCTGTGGCGGGCCAAAAGGTAAGACTTTATGACTGAGCAGATCCGCGAGACGCGCACGCAAAGCGAGGATATCGCAATCGTTGGCATGGCCGTGAATGTGCCGGGCGCCGATAGCGTGGCTGCGTTTTGGGATAACCTGCGCGACGGTGTTTCTTCTATCCGCAAACTCAGCGAAGCGGAATTGCTGGCTGCGGGAGAAACCGCCGAGAATATCGCGCGGAAAAATTATGTCCCCGCCGCCGCCGACCTCGCAGGTTTCGAGACATTTGATGCCGATTTTTTCGGCTTCTCCCCGAAAGATGCCGCCATTCTGGACCCGCAGCACCGTAAATTCCTTGAGGTGGCGTGGGAAGCGATGGAGCAGGCGGGTCATGTCCCAGAGACTGTGGAGGGCCCCATCGGTGTTTACGCGGGCTGCGGCATGGGCAGCTATTTCTATTTCAACATCTGCTCGAACCCTGATCTGGTCGAGGATGTGGGTATGTTTCTGTTGCGCCACACCGGCAACGACAAGGATTTCCTGTCGACCCGCGTGAGCCATGTGTTCGACCTGAAGGGGCCGTCGATCAACTTGCAAACCGCCTGCTCGACCTCGCTGGTGGCGATCCATTACGCTGCCGCTGCATTGCGCGCGGGCGAGGTGGATATGGCGCTGGCGGGAGGGGTCACCATCGAGCTGCCGCAGGGGCGCGGATATGTGTTCCAGGAAAATGAGATCCTATCGCCCGACGGTGAATGCCATGCCTTCGACCACCGCGCGCAGGGCACGGTTTTCGGCTCCGGCGCGGGCTGTGTCGCGCTCAAAAGGCTTAGCGATGCTGTGGCGCACGGCGATCATATCTGGGCCGTGATCAAGGGGTCTGTCCTCAACAACGACGGCGCGGCCAAGGCGGGATATCTGGCGCCCTCGGTGGACGGGCAGGCGGAGGCGATCGGCCTCGCCCTCAAGGCTTCGGGCGTCGCGGCCGAGCAGATCGAGCTGGTCGAGTGTCACGGCACCGGCACCTATCTGGGCGATCCCATCGAGGTGGCCGCCCTGACCGAAGCCTACCGCGTGCAGACCGACAAGGTCGATTTCGCGCGCATCGGGTCGGTGAAAACAAACATCGGGCATCTGGACACCGCCGCCGGTGTGGCAGGGCTGGTGAAGGCGTCTTTGGCGCTGCATTTCGAGGCGATGCCGCCCTCGCTGGGCTATGAGGCCCCAAATCCCGCGATTACTTTTGAGGGCAGTCCGTTCTCGGTCAATGCTGCTCTCACGCCCTGGCCACGCCGCGCCACGCCGCGCCACGCGGCGGTCAATGCTTTGGGGGTGGGTGGCACCAATGCGCACGCCATTCTCGCTGAGGCACCAACGCGTGCGGCCTCCGAGGATAGCGATTTCCCTTTCCACATCCTGTGCATCTCGGGCCGCAGCAAGGCAGCGTTGGAGGCCAATACTGCAGCTTTGGCCGTACATCTGCGCGCCCACCCGGATCAGGATCTGGCCGACGTGTCCCACACCCTCAAAAACGGGCGGCGCGGGTTTGACCGTCGGCGTGTTGTCGTCGCGCACAGCCCGACAGAGGCGGCAGAGCTTTTGGAGGCGGGTGACACCCGCCGCGTCTTCACGCACGAGCGGCTAAGCGCTGCACCCGAGGTGGTCTTTATGTTCCCCGGCGGCGGCGCGCAATATCCGGGCATGGCGCGCGATCTCTACGAGACTGAGCCGGTGTTCGCCGAAGCGATGGACCGCGGTCTGGATCATCTGGGTCCCCAGCTTGACTATGACATACGCGCGCTGTGGTTGCCCGAGAGTGATAGCGCCGCTGCCGCCGAGTTGCTCAAAAAGCCCTCGGTACAACTGCCGCTGATCGCGATTGTGGAGTACGCTCTGGCGCAGCTGTGGATGAGTTGGGGCGTGAAGCCCGCCGCGATGGTGGGCCATTCCATGGGCGAAAACGTCGCCGCCTGTCTGGCTGGTGTGATGAGTTTTGAGAACCTCATTGATCTGGTGCTGTTGCGCGGGCGGCTGTTTGATAGGGTGCCTGCGGGCGGCATGCTCAGCGTGCCTTTGTCGCTGGCGGCCATTGAGCCCTATCTGACCGACGATCTGGACATTGCCTCGCTCAACGGTCCTGAACTGACCGCGATTTCCGGCCCCGATGCGGCGCTCAATGCGCTGGCGGCGCGTTTGGCAGAAGATGATATCGAGAGCCAGCGCATCGCCATCGACATCGCCGCGCACAGCAGGATGCTGGAGCCGATCCTGTCGGAGTACCGGGCGTTTCTCGCCACGCTGGATCTGCAAGCGCCGGAGATGACGTTCATGTCAAACCGCACCGGCGCGGCCGTCACTGCGGCGCAGGCCACCGATCCCGACTATTGGGTCGAACAGCTGCGCCATACCGTGCATTTCGCCGATTGTATCGAGACGCTGGCGGCCCGTGAGGGCCGCGTGTTTCTTGAGGTTGGGCCGGGAAAGGCGCTGTCGTCGCTGGCGCAGATGTGCCCAAGCGTGAAGCCCGCGCAGGTTCTCAGCTCGCTGCGGCATCCCGATCAGGACATCGCGGATGATATATATTTTATCGGTCTTATCGGGCGCCTGTGGGCCTGCGGGGTCGAGGCCGATTGGACCCAGATCTGGGGCGAGGCACGGCGCAACCGCGTGGTATTGCCAACCTACCAGTTCCAGCGCAGCTCCTATTTTATCGCACCCGACACGCAGACGGCAGCAGTTGCCGCGCCGGGGGTGGCGCGACTGGACGATATGGCCGATTGGGGCTCCGTGCCCAGCTGGCGCGCGCAATACGCTGATGTCGACGCGGACATTCAGGCTGCTCTTGCGACGGCCAAGGAGGATCACTGGCTGGTGTTCGCGGATAAAGGCGGCGTCGCCGCGCCCGTGATCGCTGTGATGCGCGAAGCCGGGGCGCAAGTGTCTGTGGTCGAGGCCGCAGACAGCTTTGCCGATCTGGGGCAGGGCCGCTACACGCTGGCGCCCGAGCAGGGGCGCGACGGGTATGACGCGCTGATGGCTGCGCTGGTCGAGACCGGCAAAAGCCCCACGCGGATCGCGCATTTCTGGGGCGTGACGCAGGGCGAGGACCACCGCCCCGGCAGCAGCTTTTATGACCGGATGCTGGAGCAGGGGTTCTACAGCCTGCTGTGGCTGGGCCAGACGCTGGCCGAGCGGGAGGATGCGCCGCAGACCCATCTGACCGTCTTCACCAATGGTGCTGCGCGTGTTGCTTCCGAGCGGCTGAACTATCCTGAAAAAGCGATGATCAGCGGCCCTGCGGGTGTCATGCCGCACGAGATTTTGGGCCTTACGGTCGGCACGGTTGATCTGGTCTTGCCGGACGCGGCTGTGCCAAAAGCGATTTTTGCCAAGGCAGCGCCAGAACCGCAGGACATCACTCCTGTCTTGCTGGAGGAGTTGCTTGCCACACCGGTAAACGCGGTGGTGGCGCTGCGTGACGGACGGCGCTACGTGCGCGGCGTCCGGGTGCAACAGCTCGTACAGGCGAAAACCCCCGGCTTCAAACCCGGCGGCACCTATCTGATCACGGGCGGGTTCGGGGGTATCGGCCTTACCATCGCTGCGGATCTGCTGAAAACCCACGGCGCCCATGTTGTACTGCTCAGCCGCCGCGCGCTGCCCGCGCGCGAGGCGTGGCCGCGGGTTCTGCAAACCACCCACGCAAACGATCCGGCCGCGCGGCGCATTCGCGCGCTGCAACAGCTGGAGGGTCTGGGCGGCACGGTCGAGGTGGCGGTGGCCGATGTGGTGAACGTGGCCCAGATGCGCAAGGTGGTCGACGGCCTGCGCGCGTATGGCCCCATTGATGGCGTGATTCACGCGGCAGGCGTGCTGGATGATGCGCCGATGCTGGGCAAAAGTCAGGCACAGGTTGATGCAGTGCTGGCCCCCAAAGTTCAGGGTCTGCGCGTGCTGGACCAATTGCTGCCCGATGGTGCCGTGGATCTGATGGTGCTGTTCTCCTCCACCTCGACCGCCACGCGTGCGGCGGGACAGGTCGATTATGTCGCGGCCAACGATTATCTCAACGCCTACGCCGCTGCCCGTGCGGGCGATCAGACGCGCGTAATCGCCGTGAACTGGGGTGTATGGGCCGATGTTGGCATGGCGGCGGATGCCGTGGGCCACGCTCCTGTGCAAACGGCGGTGCCGCGCGCGGTCGACCTGCCGCTGCTGTCGCAGGTCGAGGTGCTGGAGGACGAAACCCGCTTTGGCACAGCGCTGGAGGCATCGCGCGACTGGGTTCTGGACCAGCACCGCATGGCCGATGGCACCGCAGTGATGCCCGGCGCGGGCTTGATCGAGGCAATGGCGCAAGCTGTGCGGGAAAGCGGCCAGCGGGTGCCCTTTGCGCTGCGCGACGTCTATTTCATGCGGGCCCTTATCGCAGCGGAGGGGGACCAGCGCCAGATGCGGGTGACGCTTCATCGGGACGGGGGCGGATACGCCGTGGCCCTGAGCAGCGATTACACGCTGGACGGGCGGAGCGGTTGGCAGGCTCATGCGCAGGCACAAGTGTCGCAGGTGTCCGGCATGCCTGCGCAGATTGATCTGGAGGAAATCTCCGGGCGCCTTGGCGTGGTCGAGGACGCAGAGGGCGCGCATATGCCAACCCCACAGGAAGCGCATTTGCGCTTTGGTCCGCACTGGCATCTGGTGCGGGCACGCCAGACCGGTTCGCACGAGGGACTGGCCCGGCTGATGCTGGAGGAACCGCTCGATGCGGCGCAGATATTGCACCCCGGTCTGATGGATCTGGCCACAGGCTGGGCTATCGCGCTTGCACCGGGCTATGACGGTGCCGATCTCTGGGTCCCGATGTCTTACGGTGAAATTGTGGTCCATGACGCGCTGCCGTCCGAAATCTACAGCTGGGTGCGGTTGAGAGACTCTGGCGCGGATGATGCGCGCTTCGATGTTACGATCTGTGATGCGGCTGGCCGCGTGCTGGTCGAGGTGCACGGATTTGCGATGACACGCCTCAAGGCCGGATTTACGACCCAGTCGGCACCGCTGAGTGCTTCCGAACTCCAGTTTGACACGGACGCACCGACAGATGTCCGCGCGCCCACAGCGGCAGAAGAGCGGCTGGCCTTTATGGTCTCCCAAGGGATCACGGCCGCCGAGGGGCCGCAGGCGTTGGCCCGTGCGCTGGCGCTGGATGTGCCGCAGGTCTATGTCTCTGCGCTGCCGTTGCAGGCGCTGATCGCACAGGCCGACACTCCGCCACGCGAGACGCCCAAGGGTCAAAGCTTTGAGCGGACCGATCTGGAAGGTTTTGTCGCGCCGCAAGGTCGCGTGCAGGAGGCGCTGGCGGCAATGTGGTCGACGCTGCTGGGCGTCTCGCCCGTGGGGGCGGACGACAGTTTCTTCGATCTGGGTGGCCATTCGCTGATCGCGGTGCGCCTTTTCGCCGGGGTCAAGCGAGAGTTTGGCGTCGATTTCCCGATCTCGGTCCTGTTCGAGGCGCCGACGATCGCGCAGATCGCCGCGCGCATCGCCGCGCAAACGGGTGATGAGGCGGGAGTCACACCTGGAAACCCGCACGAAACACCCGCCGCGCCACGGTTTGTCCATCTTGTGCCCCTCAACGGGGTATCACCAACACGGGCCGCACCGTTGTTCGTGGTGGCGGGAATGTTCGGCAATGTGCTGAATTTGCGCCATCTGGCCCTGCAATTCAGCGACGCGCGCGCGGTCTACGGCCTTCAGGCGCGCGGCCTGATCGGTGACAGCGCACCGCATGAAACCATCGAGGAGGCCGCCGCCGATTGCATCGCGGAAATCCGTCAGGTGCAGCCGCGCGGGCCTTATCTGCTGTCGGGCTTTTCGGGTGGCGGGATCACCGCCTACGAGATGGCCCGCCAGCTGAAATCTGCGGGCGAGGAGGTGGCCGTACTGGCGCTCTTGGACACGCCGCTGCCCGTGCGGCCCGCCCTGAGCACGCCTGACAAGGCCATGATCAAGCTGGCGGAATTGCGCGCCAATGGGCCGGGCTATCTGGTGGAATGGGCCAAAAACCGCATTGCATGGGAGAAGTCCAAGCGCGCGGGTGCGCCGGTACAAGCCGCTGATGCGCAATTCAACAATACCAAGATCGAGGCCGCGTTCCTGCGCGCCGTGGCCCGCTACCGCACGCCGGTCTGGGAAGGGCCGCTGACCTTGCTGCGGCCCTCGCTCGACCGCCGCTACGCGGTCACGGGCGGCAATTGGGTGAGTGGCGCGCGGGAATACGTTTTTGCCGATAACGACTGGACTCGCTATGCCGCGCATACCCGCGTGATCGAGGTGCCGGGCGATCATGACAGCATGGTATTGTCGCCCAATGTCGTGGTCATGGCGGCAGAGCTGCGCGAAGTGATCGACGAGGCGCTGGCCGACACCACCCCGCGCCGTGCCCGGGCGGCGGAGTAATCTGATGTCTGATCCCGCTGTTCTGTGCATCCTGCTGAACTTTCGCACGGCCGACATGACCCTGCGTGCGGCTGAGGCTGCTCTGGCTGACCTGCAAAGCGTGGGTGGAGAGTTGGTGATCGTGGATAACGCCTCCGGCGATGAATCCTTTGAGACGATCAGCGCGGCAGTCGCGGCTGGTGGCTGGGATGCGGGCGGGCGGGTGCGTGTGATCGCTTCGCCAGTCAACGGCGGCTTTGGTGCGGGCAACAACATCGGCCTGCGTATGAGTATGAGCGACGGGCGCGCGCCCGATTATTTCTACATTCTCAATTCTGACGCGTTCCCCGATCCGGGCTGTGTCGCGGGCCTGCTGGCGCATCTGGAGCGCCACCCCCGCGCCGGTTTTGCCTGTAGCCACGTGCGCGGCGACGATGATGTCACCCATACCACCGCCTTTCGCTTTCCCAGTATCGCCGGGGAATTTGTGGGCGCAGCGCGTCTGCGTGCGATCGAAAAGATGTTGCCAGATGTGACCGTGCCCATGCCGGTGCCGCAGCAAACCGTGCAGGTCGATTGGTGCGCCGGGGCCAGTATGCTGGTGCGTCGCGCGATGCTCGACGAGGTCGGCATGTTCGACGAGCGGTTCTTTTTGTACTTCGAGGAAACCGACCTGTGCCTGCGTGCCGCGCGGGCTGGCTGGGCCTGCTGGTATGTCGTGGACAGCCGGGTTGTGCACATCGGGTCTGTTTCGACGGGCCTCAAGACCAAGCGGCGGATGCCGTCCTATTGGTACGATTCACGCCGTCATTATTTTATCAAAAACCATGGCCGCGCCGCGGCAATTCTGGCGCTTGGCGCGCATGTGCTGGGCGGTGTATTGCACCGCGCGCGGGCGGGCCTCGCGGGAAGACGCCCGCAGGACCCCAGCTGGTTCCTGTCGGGCCTCATCGCCCATGCCGTAAAACCCTACCGCCTGTCCCCGGAGGACCGATCATGACCGCACCCTTCAATCCTGCCGCGTTTTCCTGCGTGATCTTGGGGGATCAGTCGCTGACCATTGCCTGCGCGGATACGGTCGTGGCGGGCGGGCACCGTGTTGCTGCGGTCGTCACCTCGGACGCTGACGTGCGCGGCTGGGCCGAAGCGCGTGATATCACAGTCTATGCCCGTCCTGCCGATCTGCCCGAGGCGGAACTTGCCGGTTTCGACTGGCTGCTCAGTATTGCCAATCTGCGCATCATTCCGCAGGCGGTGCTGGATCTGGCGGGGAAGGGGGCGGTCAACTTTCACGACGGCCCGCTGCCGCGCTATGCCGGGCTCAGCACGCCTGCATGGGCCATCATCAACGGCGAGGCGCAGCACGGTGTCAGCTGGCACATGATCGACGGCGGCGTGGATGAGGGCGATCTGCTGGCCCAGGAACTGATTGATATCGCACCTGATGAGACTGCGTTCAGCCTCAATTCGAAATGCTACGCCGCCGCAATGGAGAGCTTCGGCCGGGTGATGGCGCAGTTGGAGAGTTGCGCGCTGGAGCGCAGGCCGCAGGATCTGGGTCAGCGCAGCTATTTCGCGCGCGATGAGCGGCCTGCGGTGCTGGGGCTGATTGATTTCAGCCAGAGCACCGCGCAGATCACGGCGCTGCTGCGAGGCCTTGATTTCGGTGGCTATTGGAACCCGTTCGGTATGGCGAAAATAGCGCATGGTGGCACGGTCTGGACCGTCGAAGGTGCCACGACAGCAAGCGGTTCCGGGCCTGTCGGCACTGTGCTGGATGCCGCCACAGATCTCGTGGTGGTCGCCACGTCTGACGGTGCCGTGGCGCTTACGAGTGTGACGGGCGGGCCTTTGCCTGCCGTGGACACTGTTCTGGATGTCCCAACGCCCGCGCTGGAGGCGGCGCAAGCGGCTTTGGTGCGCGACGAGCCCTTCTGGCGCGCGCATTTGGCTGCAATGGAGGCGTTGCCCGTGCCTTTGGCGCAGGGCACGGCCTCTGGTGACTGGTTGCAAAAGAAGATCGCGCTGTCGGACGGTACCAGTGAACAGGCCGCTCTGACCGCGTCCCTTGATGCTATGGCGCGTGGAGCGGGTCAGGCCGGTGATGTAGGATATGCGGTGACACCCGCCGCGCAGGGATTTGCCGCCAGCTGGGTGCCGCTGAACAGCGATGCGCCTGCCTTTGAGCGGGCGAAGAAAACGGGCGGGTTCCCGGCTGATCTGCCGCTGCGTGATCCGGCAATTTCAGGCGATGTGCCAGTGATTATGATTGCAGATGCCCCGATTGCGGGCAGCACGCTCACGATAACGCTCAGCGAAGACGCTATCGTCCTGCACGGCGACAGCGGTCTGTTGTCCGATGCGGCGATGGACATGATCGCCGCCCGCGTCGCGCATTGCCTCAGTGGCGCGGAGGGCATCCCGCCAAGTGAGCGCGAGACGCTGTTGGATCTGTGGAACGACACCGAAACGGATTATACCGCCACATCCATGCACAATGCTTTCGAGGCGCAGGTGGGCCGCACCCCCGACGCCACAGCGCTGGTGTTCGAGGACCAGCAGCTTAGCTATGCCGAGCTGAACGCCGCCGCCAACCGTCTAGCGCACCGCCTGATGTCGCAGGGTGTGGGCGTGGGTACGCCCGTGGGCCTCGCCACCACCCGCAGCCCTGATCTGTTGATCGGCGCGCTTGGTATTCTCAAGGCGGGGGGCGCTTATGTGCCGCTCGACCCCGCATATCCCGCCGACCGCATCGCGCATTACATCGCCGACAGCGGCGCGCGGGTGATCGTGACGCAATCGGCGTTGGCGGACGGTCTGCCGCGTGGCGACGCGCAGCTGCTGGTGCTCGACACCGATCCCGATCTGCAAACGGCACCTGACACGAACCCCGGCGCGGGCGCGGGGCCGGATACGCTTGCCTATCTGATCTATACGTCCGGCTCCACTGGCACGCCCAAAGGGGTGATGGTGGGCCACGGGAATGTGGCAAATTTCTTTGCCGGGATGGACCAGCGGATCGCGTATGCCGAAGGAGACGCATGGCTGGCCGTGACCAGCCTGTCCTTCGATATCTCTGTGCTGGAGCTGTTCTGGACACTATCGCGGGGGTTCAGGCTGGTGCTGGCGGGCGATGACAGCCGCACGGAACTGTCGCGCGGCCCTGTAGCCTCGATGGGTAAAATTGATTTCAATTTGTTCTATTGGGGCAATGACGACGGCATCGGCCCCGAGAAATACCGTCTGTTGCTGGAGGGGGCAAAATTTGCCGATGCCAATGGCTTTAACGCTGTCTGGACGCCGGAGCGGCATTTCCACGCCTTTGGTGGCCCCTATCCCAATCCGTCGGTGACGGGTGCGGCGGTGGCGGCGGTCACCCAAAACCTCGCCGTGCGCGCCGGATCATGCGTGGCCCCGCTGCACCATCCCGCCCGCATCGCCGAGGAATGGGCGGTGATCGACAATCTGACCAACGGGCGCGTGGGACTGGCCATCGCCTCCGGCTGGCAACCCGATGATTTCGTGCTGCGCCCCGAAAACACGCCGCCACACAACAAGCCTGCGATGTTTGCCGCCATCGACCAGCTGCGCCGCCTGTGGCGCGGCGATGCGGTGGAGTTTCCAACCAAAGACGGCACGCCCTTTGCGGTCGTGACCCAGCCGCGGCCTGTCTCGAAGGAGCTGCCCGTCTGGGTTACGACTGCGGGCAATCCTGACACGTGGCGCGAGGCGGGCGAGATTGGGGCAAACGTGCTGACCCACTTGCTGGGGCAATCGGTTGCAGAGGTCGCGGATAAGATCAAGATCTACCATGCCGCTCTGCGCGATGCGGGCCATGATCCGGCGGATTTCAAGGTGACGCTGATGCTGCACACCTATCTGTCGGATAGCCGCGCACACGCCGAAGAAGTCGCGCGCGGCCCAATGAAGGACTATCTGCGTGCCGCCGCAGGCCTGATCAAGCAATACGCCTGGGCCTTTCCCGCCTTCAAGCGCCCCAAGGGCGTGAACAACGCCTTTGAGATGGACATGAGCGGGCTGGGCGACGAGGAAATGGAAGCGATCCTCGAATTTGCCTTCCGGCGTTATTTCAACGACAGCGGAATGTTTGGCACGATCGAGGACGCACTGGCGCGTACGGAGGACCTCAAGCGGATCGGCGTGGACGAGATTGCCTGCCTGATCGACTATGGCATTTCGGTGGACGAGGTGCTGGAAGGTCTTAAGCCGCTGGCCGTTGTGCTGGGCCGTGCCAACGCAGGAACCGAGCTGGCGGCAGATGACTTCTCGCTTGCCGCCCAGCTTATCCGGCACAAGGTGAGCCATATGCAATGCACCCCATCGATGGCGCAGATGCTGGTGATGAACGACGAGACGCGGTTTGCTCTCTCCGGACTGCGCGAATTGATGGTCGGTGGTGAGGCGCTTCCGGGTCCGCTCGCGTCGCAGCTGATGGAGGCTTGCGGTGGCCGGGTGCAGAATATGTACGGACCGACGGAGACGACCATTTGGTCCACCACCCAGATGGTGCGCCATGCGGAGGCGACCGCCCCTATCGGAACACCCATTGCCAACACACAGGTCTACGTGCTGGACGGCGCCCTTGCGCCGTGCCCTGCCGGTGTGGCGGGGGAGCTGTATATCGCGGGCGACGGGGTCACGCAGGGGTACCACAACCGCGCTGAGATGACGGCGGAGCGGTTTATCCCCAATCCCTTCGGCGCGGGCAGGATGTACCGCACCGGGGATCTGGCGACATGGCGCGCGGATGGCACTCTGGGCTTCATGGGCCGCGCGGATGATCAGGTGAAAATCCGGGGCCACAGGATCGAGCTGGGCGAGATCGAGAGCGCGCTGGCCGTGCAGCCCGGTATCGCTCAGGCAGTGGTTGTTGCGCGTGAGGCGCCCGGTGGCGCACAGCTGGTGGGTTATGTCGTGGGCAGCGGCGTGGACGAGGAGGCGCTGCGCCATGCGCTGTCGGCGCTGCTGCCGGACATCATGGTGCCCGCGCGCATCATCGAAGTTGCGCGGATGCCGCTCACGCCTAACAAAAAGATCGACCGCAAGGCACTGCCCGCCCCGCAGGTGAGGCAGGCTCCGACCAATCCGGCGCAGGCTGTCCCTGCGGGCAGCACGCAGGCCGTGATTGCGCAAGTCTGGACAGCGATCCTCGGAGTGGCGCAAATCCGGCCCGGCGATAACTTTTTTGCGCTGGGCGGGCATTCCTTGTTGGCGATACAGGCCCACCGCGACATCAAGGCGGCGCCGGGCACCGACAAGCTTGGGATTACGGACATATTCCGCTTTCCCACGCTTGAGGGATTGGCCGGGCATCTGGACAAAGGGTCCACGCCCGCATCTGCGCCCACGCAGGCCGACGCCCCCGCCAAAGCCGAGACCATGTCGAAACGCCGCGCGATGCGGGCAGGTCGGGCCAAGGCCGGACAGTGAGTGCCGATCCAGCCCTCGTTGCGGCGCTGGCGGAATCCGTATTGCCCCCTGGGCTGGGTGTTGCGGCGCGGGATCCGACGGTCCTGCTGGAACCGGGGGCGCCGCAGGAGCGTGACGCCGTCCATCGCGCCGTACCGCGCCGGGTGGCAGAATTTCACGCAGGGCGGGCGGCGGCCCGGGATGCGATGGCCCGGCTGTCGCTGCCACCCCTGCCAGTCCCGATGGGGGTAGATCGCGCGCCGGTCTGGCCCGAAGGCCTCACCGGCAGCATCAGCCACTCCGCAACCGCCTGCGTCGCCGCGGTCGGCCCCCTCAGCATCTGGGCGGGCATCGGCGTCGATCTGGAGGAGGCGACGCCGCTTGATCCGATGCTGGTCGAACAGGTCTGCACCCGTGCCGAGCGCCGCTGGCTCGGCGCACAGCCCCAACCCGAGCGCGGACTGCTGGCCAAGCTGATATTTTCGGCAAAAGAAGCGACCTATAAGGCGCAATATCCCACAACAGGTCGTATCTTCGGCTTTGACGTCATCGAAATCAGCATCGATCGCGGAGAGATCGGTTTCAAAGCCTGTTTTCAGTCCGATCAGGGCGTGTTTGCGGCTGGTACAATTCTGGGAGGATCTTATGTCTATGCGGCGGGTCTGCTTGTCACCGGGGTTGCGGTTGGGCAATCTGGAGTTGCAGGCTTGAACGAAGGATAGGGGAACGGGGCGGATGGTGACACGGCGGGGGATCTTGCGGCTGGGTGCGGGCGCACTTGCGGGGCTGGGCGTGGCCGTTGCGGGCAATGCGGGCTGGCGGATGTGGCAGCTGTCACAGGCACGCGGGCTTTACGCAGATGAAGTTCCGGCTCCTGACGGGCCGCTCAATGTGTTCCACCTCGGTCATTCGCTGGTCGGGCGAGACATGCCTGCGATGCTGGCGCAGCTGGCCCCTGCGGGCCATGATCACGCCAGCCAGCTGGGGTGGGGTGCGCCGTTGCGGTCGCATTGGTACCCGGATGTGGCGGTCAACGGCTTCGAGAGCGAGAACGACCACCCCAAATTCCTGCCCGCCCGTGATGCAGTTACCAGCGGTGCTTTCGGCGCATTGGTGATGACCGAAATGGTCGAGCTAACCGACGCCATCCGCTATCACGACAGCCCCGAGTATCTGGCGAACTGGGCGCAACTGGCGCGCGCGGCGCGACCCGACGTGCGGCTGTATCTGTACGAGACATGGCATAATACCGACGATCCGGCAGGCTGGCTCGCTCGGATCGATGCGGATTTCAATGCACTCTGGCTTGATCGGCTGGCCCTGCCTGCGGCGGCGCAGGCGGGTGCGCCGATCCATGTCATCCCGGGCGGACAGGCGCTGGCCGCTTTTGTACGCGCGGTCGAGGCGCGGGGGGGTGTTGGCAATATCGCGGACCGTGACGCGATGATGGCCCGCACGCCGGAGGGTGCTGTGGATACGATCCATCTCAGCGATCTGGGCGCCTATCTGATCGCGCTCACCCATTTTGCCACGCTCTACCAGCGCAGCCCGGTGGGCCTGCCGCTGGAGCTGTTGCGCTCGGATGGAACGCCTGCGGATGCCCCGGATGCACAAGCGGGCGCACTGATGCAGCAAACGGTCTGGGACGTCGTGCGCGCCGCCCCCTATAGCGGAGTGACGTCATGAGCGATCTGGCCAGCGTGATATTTTCGGTCGTTATGGTAGGCCACAGCCTGTTCGGCACCACCGGCCCCGACATGCTGGAGGCAGCCCTGAGCGAGACCAGCGCACAGGTTGAGGTGCGCGCCCAGATCACCAACGGCGCCTCGCTCAAATACAACTGGGACCGTTCGGACGAGGCGGAGGGGATCGACGCGCGCCGTGTGCTGCCACAGGGGACCACGACCGATCTGATCCTCACGGAGGCGATCCCGCTGGCCAACCACCTGCAATGGAGCGAGACCGAGATCTATGCGCAGGCCTTTGCCGGGCTGGCGCTGGTGGCCAATCCTGACGCGCGGGTCTTTGTGCAAGAAACATGGCACAGCCTTAAAAGCGGGACCGGCGAAGCGGTGGAATACGACGAACAAGCAGCAACGCCGTGGCGCGTGCGGCTTGAGGAGGATCTGGCCGATTGGGAAGGCATCGTGGCGCTGCTGCGGGCAGGCCAGCCGGAGGCGGATATTACGCTCATCCCTGCCGTTCAGGGGCTGGCGCGGCTCGATGATGCGATTGCAGCGGGCGAGGTGCCGGGTTTGGACAGTATCGCGGATGTGTTCGACGACGATATTCATCTGAACGCGCGTGGGCATTATTTTGTGTCGATGGTGCAATATGCCGTCCTGACCGGTGCCATTCCCGAGGGCTTGCCCCATGAAGTGAAAGACAGGCACGGTGACAGCTTTGGCGGGGTCGATGCCGCCATGGCGGAGGCGATGCAGCGCGTGGCAGTGGAGACGGTGGAGGCCTACGCGGCAGGCGAAATCGCTCAGGCGCCCGAGCGGCCTGCACAGCAGGCCGCAGCGCCATTGATGCCGCCCGCGCCGCCCGCGCCCGCTGCTGACCTGCCGCGACCGGCTGAATCTGCACGGACCGAAGAGCCGGTCATACCGCGCAGCACCCCGGCGGACGCTATGGCAGTGGGCCTTGCGCCGGTGACGGACTGGGCGTCGCAGCAGCCGTTTCTGGATGTGATGAAAACAGCGCGGCCCTGGATCGGCCATCTGCCAAATCGCTTCGGGGGGGTGGAATACGCCGAACTGGTCGAGGGTGGCTATATTGATGCGCAGGGATGGGTGACGAGCCTGCCGCGCAGCGTGGGATCGGTTGGCACGTTGATCCTGACTGATCTGCCCGAGGCGGCGGCACCCTCGCTCGACGGACGCTATGTGCTGCGGTTTGACGGTGCCGGGGTGGTCGAGGCGAAGGGCCGCGCGACAAACATTCGCTACGGACAGGGTGAGGTGCGGTTCGACTATACCCCCGGTCCGGGCAGCGTCGAAGTGCTGATCCAGCGCAGCAATCGGGCCGACCCCGTGCGCAACATTACTGTCGTGCGTGAGGACCGGCTGGATCTGTATGCCAGCGGTGGGCTGTTCAACCCTGATTTCACCGCGCGCATGGCGACGTTTGACACCCTGCGGTTTATGGACTGGATGGAGACGAACAATTCGACCCAAGCCCGCTGGGAGGACCGGCCGCAAATCAGCGACGCCAGCTGGGCGCATGACGGTGTCCCGCTTGAGGTGATGCTGGCGCTAATCAACACGCTGGGCAAGAACGCGTGGGTGAATATGCCGCATCTGGCCGATGACGACTATGTCCGCAACTTCGCCCGCACCCTGCGAGACGGGCTTGATCCCGCGCGCAGCGTTTATGTGGAATATTCGAACGAGGTCTGGAATTTCCAGTTCGCACAGGCCCGGTGGGCCGATGCGCAGGCGCAGGCGCGCTGGGGGCAGGCCGATGTGGGCATGCAATTCTATGCTCTGCGCGCGGCGGAAATGGCGCGGATCTGGTCACAGGAATTTGCGGGCAGTGAGGGGCAGCTGGTCAATGTGATCTCGACCCAGACGGGTTGGCTCGGGCTGGAGGAGAATATCCTGAACGCGCCGCTGGTGGTGGCCGAAGGTGCGCCAAAGCCGGTGGAAGCTTTTGATGCCTATGCTGTGACGGGCTATTTTGGCGGTATTCTGGGGCTGGAGGCGCGCGAAGAGCAGGTTATCGGCTGGCTCGACGAAAGCCTTGCGCGCGCGGCGGATGCTGCGGCAGCGCAGGGTCTGACGGGTGCCGCACGCGAGCAGGCGATTGCAGCCGCGCAATACGACTACGTTACCGCGCTTGCGGCTCAGGAGCTGATGGATGGATCGGTGAGTGGCGACAATATCGACACGGTGAGCGATCTGAGCACCCGCGTCTGGCCCTACCACGCGGCGGTGGCCGATGCGGCAGGGCTTGAGATGATCATGTACGAGGGCGGCACCCATATCGTGGGCATCGGCGCGCAGTTGGATGACGCGCGCCTTACGGCTTTCTTTCAGCACTTCAACTACACGCCTGAAATGGGCGTGCTCTATACTGCCTTGCTGGACGGATGGGCGCAGAACGGGGGCCGTTTGTTCAACGCCTTCGCCGATATCTATGTACCCACGAAATGGGGCAGCTGGGGTGCGCTGCGCTATCTCAACGACAGCAATCCGCGGTGGGATGCATTGGTCGCGGGGCGATGACCGCGCCCTGTTCCATCCTGATTCCCGCCCATAACGAAGTGGGGTATATCGAGCCTTGCCTTGAGGCGTTGCTGGCGAGCGATCCCACGCGTGCGGCGGTTGACGTGATCGTCATGGCCAATGGCTGTACAGATGCGACGGTCGGGGTGGCGCGTGGATATGAGCAAAGATTTGCGGCAAAAGGCTGGCCCCTGCGCGTCTTAGATATCGCGCGGGGCGGTAAAATGGGTGCGCTCAATGCCGGTGATGCGGCGGCGCTGGATGGCGCGAGGATCTATCTGGATGCGGATGTACTGGTGACACCGCCATTGATCGCGCTACTGGCACAGGTGCTGGATGTGGACATGCCCCGCTATGCGAGCGGCGATCCGGTGGTGACGGCTGCGGGCAGTGCGTTTACCCGCATTTATGCGCGGTTCTGGGCAGGAGGGCCGTTTTGCACCCACGGCGTGCCGGGCTTTGGTATCTTTGCGGTCAATGCCGCGGGGCGCAGGCGGTGGGGCGATTTCCCCGATATCATCTCCGACGATACATTCGTCAGGCTCAGCTTTGCGCCACATGAGCGGGTGCGGGTGGCGGCGAAATATCACTGGCCGATGATTGAGGGCGCAGGGCCGTTGATCAAGGTACGGCGCCGTCAGGACATTGGCGTGGCGGAGGTAAAAGAGCGGTATCCACAGCTCTGGCACAACCATGATCCCGTGTCCTCTGATGCGCCGACGCTGCTGCACCGTGCGCTCCGCGATCCTGTGGGGTTCATGGCTTTTGCGCTGGTCGGGCTGGGGGTGCGGATGCCTCACCCGGCACAGGAGCGGTGGGCGCGGGGGCGTTAGTCTGCGATAAACCGGGCCAGCTTGGCCGCTTCGGCATCGGCGTCATGCCGCTTTAGGACGCGGCTGCGCGCGGCGGTCGCCATCTGCGCGCGTTGCGCAGCAGACGTTTCGGCCATCTCCCGCATGGCCCGCGCCAGCGCCGCCACATCGCCCGCAGGAACCAGCCAGCCGGTGCGGCCGGGCTGCACCAACTCGGGGATGCCCGCGATATATGTCGCAATCACCAGACGACCCGCCGCCATCGCCTCCATAATCACCATCGGCAGACCCTCGGCAAAGCTTGGCATCAGCAGGGCATGGGCGCCTTGCAGCTCGCTCAGGATCCGGGCCTCATCGACCCAGCCCGTGAGCGTGACATTGGCAGCGAGGTTCAGCGCGGTGATCCGCGCCTCGATTTCGCCGCGCATCTCGCCGTCTCCGATGAGGGTGAGGTGGGCGTCTGGATGGGTGCCTTTCAGATCCGCCAGTGCGTCCAGTGCCAGAAGCTGGCCCTTTTGCTCGACGAACCTGCCGATGGCGACAAATTTCGGTGCGCCGACCGGCAAGGGCAGTGGTGCAGGAAATCTCGCGGGATCAATGCCGCAATGCACCACCTTGATCCGTTCCCAATGCGCGGGACCGGCCCAGCGGGCAAGCTGGCTGCGCCCGTAGCTGGTGATGGCCACGGTGAACTTCGAGCGCGCGACTTTTGTGCCGAGCGACAGAGCGCGGGGCGCGTCGTATTCTTCGGGCCCGTGCACGGTAAAGCTGTAGGCGGGGCCACCGAGAGCCGCGCTCAGCATGGCGACGGTGGCGGCGTTGGTGCCGAAATGGGCATGGGCGTGGGTCACTCGCGCCGCTGCGCAGGCTTGCGCTACATAGGCGGCCTCGACCAGATAAATTAGATGTTTGAGCACGCCCACTTCGGAACGACGTCCGCAAGTGACGGCGAGCTTGAGTGCTACCATGAAGCGCGCAGGCCCGCTCTGAAAATTGCGAAAACTAGCAACGAGTAGTGCCAAAATCCCCGCGCGCAGCACGTAGTGGGTGCTCGCCGCTTCCTCCAGATCCTGAGCATCCACCAGCGGCATATCTCCGGCACGCATGGCCAGACGCGTGATGCTGTGGCCCTGCGCCTCCAGCGCGAGCATTTCGCGGCGGATGAAACTGTGGCTCGGCTGGGGATAGCTGTTGAGGATATAGGCGATGTTCAACGGGGCATCCTTCGTCTGGCGGCTGGGGCCAACCTTGGCACTGGCACATCGCGCAGGCGGGCGTTAGCAAGGTTGTAGCAGGTAACGCAGGGGTGAATACGGCAAATGGGTGGTCTTTTCGAGCAATTGCGCGGCGGCCGGCTGATGGCGCGGGTGATGCGCAGTACCTCGTGGATACTACTGGGCTATGGTGGCAGTCAGGGGCTGCGGCTGGCCTCGAACCTCATTCTCACCCGGCTGCTGTTTCCCGAAGCGTTTGGCCTGATGGCGCTGGTGGGGTTGGTGACGGTGGGCCTGATGCTGTTTTCCGACGTAGGCATCGCGCCCTCGATCGCACAAAGCAGGCGTGGCGATGATCCTGATTTTCTGAACACGGCCTGGACGATACAGATCATTCGCGGTGTGATCCTGTTTTGCATTGCCGCCGGTCTGGCCGTGCCCTTCGCCGCGTTCTACGACGCACCCGAGCTGGCCGCCTATCTGCCCGTGGCGGCCCTTGCGCTGCTGATCACGGGTTTTAACCCGACGCGGATCGAGACGGCGCACCGGCATTTGCTTATGGGGCGGCTTACGCTGCTGGATCTGGGCAGTCAGGTGATCGCCATTGCCGTGATGATCGTGCTGGCGTGGTGGATGCAATCGGTCTGGGCGCTGGTGCTGGGCAATGTGGTGGCGGCGGGGGTCAAACTGGCGCTGACCTCGCGGTATTTGCCCGGACCGCCGAACCGCTTGCGCTGGGAAGCGGCGGCGGTGCGGGAGTTGATCACGTTTGGAAAGTGGATTTTTCTCAGCACCGCGTTCTGGTTTTTCGCCTCGCAGGGCGACCGCGCGGTTCTGGGGAAATTTCTCAGCCTGGAGAGTCTTGGGATCTATAATATCGCCTTTTTCCTTGCAGCATTCGCCCTGCAACTGGGCGGTGCGATCACCGGACGGGTGATGATACCGGTCTACCGTGACGCAAAAAATGAAGTGTCGAAAATCGCGAAACTACGTTTTGCGATCAGCGGCGTGATCCTGTCGATGCTGCTGGCGATGGCCTTTGCGGGTCCGTGGCTGGTGGGAGTGCTTTATGATCCGCGCTATGCGGCGGGTGGCGCAATTGTCACGCTGCTGGCGGTGGCGCTTATCCCGCAAGTGATAGGGATGAGCTATGATCAGGCGGCGCTGGCGGCGGGAGATTCAAGGCGGTTCTTCGTGGTATCGGCCAGTCGTGCGGTGTTCCAGATCACGTTTCTGATCATCGGCGTCAGCAGTTTCGGGCTGATTGGTGCAATTGTGGGGATGGGCATCGCTCATCTGGCGACACATCCGGTGATGATCTGGCTGGCGCGCACGCATGATGCGTGGGACGCGCGCCATGATATCATCTGTGCGCTGGTGGCGGGGATTCTGGGGCTGGCGGCGCTCTGGACGCACCGCGATGCGATACTGGCGCTGTCTGCCCTGACCTGATTTTCAGGTGTGTCGTGCGATGCGCGACGCGCGGCCCGCTTTGCCCGCCTCGCGGCGCATTTCGCGGGCCTGACGCCATTTCGAGCTTTGGTATTTTGGCGGCAGTTCGGGGATGGAGACCACCGGGATCACGCCGGTTTCACGCTGCATCTGGCGCGCGGAGCGGATCACGGGGTGGCGCAGCTCCAGCAGCCACGCGATGGCAAAGGCAAGTCCGGTGGCCGCAGCGGCGCCCATGATCGCGCGCTTCTTCTTGCTCATCGTGATGGGGTAATCTGGCATTTGGGCGGCTTCGATGATGGTCAGGCGCTCTCCTTGCGCGCCTTCTTCCAGATCAAACCCGACTTCTGCATCGCTCCGACGGGTCGCGATCGCCTCCAGCTGGCTGCGCAACTGCTCCATCCGGCGGTCGAAATCGGCCAGATCACGCTGAATCTCGGGCGAGCCTTCGATGGTTTCACGCAACCCCGCCCGGCGCTGGTCGAGCAGGGTACGCTGCTCGGTGAGGGTGCGCAGTTGGGCATCCAACGCCTGCTCTTCGCGTGCGACGGTCGCGGCGCGCCCTGTTTGGTCAATCTGGGTGCGGGCGGTTTGGGCGATTATGATTTCGCGGTCCAGATCAAGAATAGCCTCGTTCAATTGTGCCATCTCGGCCAGCCGAAACTCGACACCCCCTTCAAGTGTGAGGTCATTCTCACTCCGATAGGTTTCGATTTCGCCTTCGAGCTGAGCGAAGGCATCGAGGGCTGCCCTTTCCTGATTTTGGAAAAAGGCCAGTGTCTGTGCCGTCTGGTCGCGGCGCTGCGCGGCCATCAGGTCGCGGGTTTGCTCGGCGAACTCATGGGCCACGTCACGGGCCAACTGGGGTTGTTCCATCTGGGCGGTGATGGTCAGAACCGATATTGTGCCATCGTCGGCAAACCCTTCACGCGCTGCCGCAACGCCGTTGATGCTCACCGATTCGCGTAGCAGCTGCACCTTCTCGCTGGGGCGCAGCGCGGTTAGGTTGCTGTACAGCCCATATTTATCAATAATTTGCTGAAGGCTGGCGCGCGCCATCAGCTGTTGCTGGATCAGTTGCAAGCGGCGCGCGGAAGATCCGTCGACTGTGGACCGTGCTCGTTCATCGTTAATGGTGGGTTGCTCAACCTGAATAACTTCAGAAGATTGATAAAGATGCACCTGGCTCGCGGCCCAGTAGAGTGACGCAATGCAGCCCGTAACAATGACAAAAGCGATCACGACCAGCCGCCGCCGGGTCATGTCCACAAAATCCTGCCATGTATAGATCGGACCCATTTTCGCCTTGCCCCAGAGTTTGGTAGTGCCGTCAGATGTGTATGCGCCGCTTTGACACAAGCAACGCATTGTTTACGATAATGACAAAATCAGGCGATTGTATGACGCGAAGGTTAATGTGCAAAGCGGCAATACGCAGCGTTAAAAACGCTCAATGCTGGACGCGCGGGCGCGGTTCAGAATCACACCCAGCAGGGGCACCTGACCGTCGAGGGCGCGTTCACACTCTGCCAGATGCTTTGCCATGGTCTGTGTGCCGTCCGATACCAATAGTACCCCGTCGAGCTGTGGCAGAAACGCCGCCGCATCGTCGTATGCCAGCATCGGCGGCATGTCATAGAGCACGATATCAGGGTTCAGAGCAGCGCGCATTTCCGCAAGGCTGACGGCGGTGGCAGGGTCCTGTAGAATTTCGGCGGGATCCTGCTGTTGATCGCCGCAAAGCCCAACGGCCAGTGTATCACTGGCACGTGTGATGAAGTCGCTGATCGCCACATCTCCCGCCAGAAAATCGCGCAAATCGCCGGTCTGGCCTGCGTCCATGTCCAACACCCGGGCGAGGCCCGGCCGACGCATGTTGAAATCCATCAGCACGGTGCGCGAGGACGGCACGCGCGACAGGCTGGCCGCAAGGTTGGCCGCCGTGAATGTCGTGCCGCAACCGGATGTTGGCGAGATGACCGCAATATTGACCCACCCGTTTTGCTTTACGGTCTGGCGCAAGCGTGTACGCAGCAGATCGAATGCACGCGATACGTCTGTTGCGCGAAAATCTTGCTCGGCCTGCGGTCCGGCGAGGATGTGCTGGTCGTTGCCCGGCGCCTGCTCATGCAGCAAGGCCCATAAATCGCGGGGGCTGGATGCGGGCAGTGTCGACGTTGTCCCATAGGTCGTGGGCAATTCCTGCGCAGCAATGTCGAGTCTCAGGCCTTTGTCTTTTGCATCGCCACCGCCAAGCCGTGTCTGATCATCGCCCGAAAAGAAGCGGCGCGGACGGGTAAAGCTGCCCTGTGCAGGCACCATCAGATCACCATTGGCGTCGGAGCGGTCGGCCGGGGAGGCGAAGGTATCCTTCATGGGGTCAGGCTTTCGGGGTTTGAACATAAGGCTTATATAGCCATGATCGGGTTTGTTTCAAAGGTGCGCAGGCGCCCTAGCACCCGGTGCGGCGCAACATGACGCCGACGGTTTTGAAAATAATCTGTACGTCGCCCCACAGGGACATTGAGGTATTGTATGTCGCATCGACCTCGTTGCGGAACGAAAACCGGTTCTCGTTGCGGGCGGAAATTTGCCACAAACCCGTGATACCCGGACGCAGGGCGTAGTAATGCGTCGGGTCGCCGTACATCGACAATTGATCAGGCATCATCGGACGCGGGCCGATCAGGCTCATCTCGCCGGTGAGGACGTTCCAAAGCTGTGGCAGCTCGTCTACCGATGTTGACCGCAAAAGTTTACCAACGCGGGTGACGCGGGGATCGTTGATCAGCTTTTGCTTTTCGTCCCATTCGCGCCGCATCTGCGGGTCAGCGGCGAGATAGCTTTCGAGTACAGCATCCGCATCACGCACCATGGTGCGCAATTTGAGGATCGAAAAGCGCCGCCCGTCCTTCCCCAGCCGGTCCTGCCGGTAAAAAGGGTTTCCCCCTTCGACCCAAAGCGCGACAATACAGAGCGCGATCAGCGGTAGGAAAAACGGCACACTCAGGATGATCAGCAGCGATTCCATCACCCGCTTTCCACCGCCGCGGTATATCGAAGCCGACGCCTTGTCAGTCTCGTGGCCGAAACCGACGTCAACAGCGCGCAAAAGCATCGCATGGCCGTTCAAATCTCCGCGCATCATATCCAGCGGCGGCAGGCCGTATCCAGGCTGATCAGCGTCAAACTTCTTCATAGTCCAAAACCCCCCAGGGTCATTCGGTACGTGGGTGCCGGTACATCGAATCGTTCGCTGTGTCCGGGTCGCTATCTATGTTTCCCGCCCGGTCATATATCTGCGGAGCAAGGGCAGATCCGGTTCAGAAACATCGATCTTAGTAAAACTGTTACCAGTCACGGTATGGGTCAGCGAAAAGTTTCGACTGATCCGTGACAAAGTCATAACAGATTTTCGACACAATTGAGGGGGTATTTTCGAAACAAACTGTTTCATATGTTTCACTTAAACGCTTGGGCTCCCCCCGAGTTCCTAGCAGTAAGTGATATGGCATTAGGAGAAAGGTGGCAGCCCGTAGGGGAGTACCAGAAGCGATGGAGAAGTCAATAAAATATGGAGCTATGTGGACCACGAAAGGTCTGTTTCGACCTCATACTGATCAATGGGTTATGAGAAATGTGGACCACGGAAAAACTCGAGGATTTAGCGAGCTAAGTTGGGTTGAACGACACATCTTCTGAGCAACACACTCCGGGCGCCTCTCTGTGGAGAACCAGATGCGGGTTCCCTGCGTGGTGCGGTGGATCGCAAGCACGCGACCGACCGGGGTGCGGAACCCGCTGATGTGGTCGTTGGCTGCTTTGGAAGGTTCGCCATAACGGTCGAGAAGCGCCCGTTCGGTGTCGGTCGGAGAGAGTGTCATTCAGCGGCTTCCAGAGCTTGTGTGGTCGGCTTCAGCGTCTCGTGGAGTAGGGCTTCAAGGAAGGCGGGTGCCGGTTGTGTCGGTGGAGGTGAAGGCGTCCTCCAGCCGGTCGCAGAGGGCCATGTCCTCGGCCAAGGATCGGAAGCCTGCGCCTTTGCTACGGATCACTTTCACGATCGTCAGAAGATCCTGGAGCGATCGGCTCAGCCGGTCATACTTTGCGACCACGACGACATCGTCGGATCGGATCTGATCGAGAAGGCGATCGAGCTCAGTTCGGGCCATCCTCGATCCGAAGATCTTCTCGCAGTAGATACGCTCCGCCCGGGCCGCCTCGAGTGCGGCGATTTGGGCATCGAGTTTCTTGTCTTCAGTAGAGACCCGCGCATAGCCCAAGATCATGCCATGCCCTCTGTCAGAAACCTTGAACAGCTGGTTGAGTTTTGACTGGGGTTTTTTGGTGGCGTCAACGGCCTTGTGGCGTGGGGACAGGGGAAACCTCTCAAAAACAACGGTTTTTGTTCTTTTTGAAAACCACCGTTCTCGTCTTCGGTCTGTAACTTGCAGCGATGCCGAGCCGGTCAATCGGGTGTATCATTCTTGCGATAGGTCCTGAAAAACCACGCATATGACGCCGAAGTTCCTTTTTCGAAGACTGGTATGTGACAATAATAGACTGAAACAAAATTGAACTACGAGATTGCAACATGAGACCATTTTTTGTGATCGCTGCTACAGCGGCTTCATGCCTTGGTGCGACTGGCGTCATGGCCTGCGAGGCCTCGCTTCGGTTTTTCGAGACGAGCCCGGCCGAGGTGATAGCGGACTGCATCACCGTGGAGTTCTTAGACAAGCGCGCAGAGGATCAGTCGTCGGTGCTGCACCTTGCCGGGGCGGGAGGGACCGATGCGATAGTTGTCGATGCGATGCACGGCACGCTGCCGTCCGAGGCGTGGGAGACGTTTATTGCGCGCCAGACGAACGCCAACGAAACCGCGTTGCACGTCGCGGCAGCGCACGCGGAAGCCCGGTTCGTTACCCGGCTGTTGAGCTACGGTGCCGATGCGAATGCAGTCATTGATTACGAAAGCAACCGGTTAAACCCACTACGCGGAACCCGCGGGACGACGGCTCTTCACCTTGCAGTCGAGCGTTCTGATGCGCTCGGTGTCGTGACCGCGCTACTGGCGGGGGGGACCGACCAAACCTGGCGCAAGCGCGATGGCGGCGAAACGGCGGTGTATCTGGCAGCCGGGAATGCCAACGACATTGATGTCCTCTCAGCGCTGTTGTCCGAGGGAAGAGGCGCGCAGGCAATCAACCTTGCCAACGACAAAGAAAATACTCCGCTTATGGTGGCACTTGCGCGAGACCGGCCGTTCGAGGTCGTGCGGTTCCTGCTGGCGATGGGCGCCGACGCGGACATCGCCAACGCCGACAATATCACGCCGCTCCATTTCGCCGCTTCATATGTCACCGATCCCGCTGTGGTCATGGCGGTCATGGACGCGACAGAGGACGCTTGCATGGCCGACGATCAAGGTCGAACCGCGGGCCAATTGCTTGATCTTCCGACGTCGCCTTTGAAGTCAGATCGGACTCTCGCACGGCGGTTCCATGAAACCTGCGTGGAGGCGACACAGTGAGCACTGGACGTAGGATCGTCTGGCGCATTGGCACGTTTGCTGTGCGGATGAGCCTTCGCGTGGCGATCTTGGGCGCCTTTCTTGTCTTCTCGCTGTTCACCAACGCGGCCTTGTTGGTGTCGGACTCGATCAGGGACGCAATTCGAAGCGCGGTCGTTCGTCCTCTGTCGACTCTGGATGCACCAGACGGTCGGCGGACGCGCACGCCGGATGTCGACGAGCTTCGAACCCGCAACTCCTTGCTCGGTCAGCAGCTGAATGACCTGAAGCTCGACAACGACGGACTGCAAGTCCGCAACGCGACGCTTGCGAACCGACTGGATAACGCGGCGCTCGATAATCGTCGACTGAACGACGAAGCGCGGCTCACCGCTAAAACTTTGGCAGAGAACCGCGTCTCGCGGGCTCGTGCCGCCGATATTACCTCCGGAATGGCCGAGCGGACACGGCGCAGCATTGCCAAGAACTTCGGTAGCATGGCTGCCGAAACGCTCCCGTTCATTGGGGCGGCGGCTGTCGTTGGTTTCACCGCAGCAGAGATCTACGACGCCTGCCAGTCGCTTCGGGATGTTCGCGAATTGAATGCGCTGTTCGATGGCACGGTGATCGAAGAGATTCCGACTTGCGGCTACTCGTTGAAAGAGTTGCAGCACGTCATGCTCGGGAACACCGGTCTGGCCGACTGTTCGGCCGATACTGGGATACGAGACCCAATCTGTGACGAACCGCCCTCGTTGAACGACCCAATGCCAACCGACCGACCGGTGCGCTCGATAGAAGCGCCCGCGCGTCTCTGATGAGAAAATGTCTTAAATCGCGCTGTAAGCGGCCTGTTTTTCAAGCAGGCGTGCAACTCTGACCCCTTAGAAGGGTAATTTGGAGACCTAAAACGGGCCGTTTGTGGACGTTTCATAACGGGAAGATCAAATCTTTTCCGAACGTAAGGTTCGCCGCTTCCGCCAAGTGCTTTATGGCTGTCGTGACTTGCGGTTCGCTGACGTTGGCGCTGATCCACCAGCCTGATTTGGTCTCCGCGGTCTCGAGATGTGGGCTCCTGAAGTGAACGTCTTGACTTCGACGCGCCACATATCGCCGTGCATGCGTTTTCTTGTCTGCAAGTTTTTCAATAGCAGGAGGGTCAAGCTCATGGACCAGGTCAACACACCGGGCGAACAAGTCTGGAAGGGTGGCTCTCCATCTCCCCCATTAGTATTCTATAACCCGTCTTATCGGATACGAAATTCCTGCGGGGTCCGGACATCGCCCGGACCCCTGCCACGTCTCAGGCTTCCAGTGAGTGCTTCAGTGTCGCGACGATGTCCTCGAGACGCGCCAGGGACCAGTTCACCCATGCATTGAATTCCGAGGGAACCGAACCGGCGACGCTGTTCTCCAGGGGAATTGTACACATGCGATCCAACAGGCGATCGAGAGACGCCAGTACAGCGTCGAGCAGATGACGGACGTTCTTGGGGTTGGCCTGGGCCTTGCGGTGCAGTGCGCAGACGACCTCGATGTCATCGATGGCCTCCTCATGGCCGGTTATGTCGAGGAGATCCTCCAGTGTGCCGCGTTCGGCGTCGCACCAGGCCCCCAGACGGTCCAGAGCGAGGTTGAGGGTGGGTGCCCCCACGGGCGTGGCGAAGTGGGTGAAAACGATCGAGTTCATTCGAACCTCCGTTCCGATGTATCCGGGCATTCGCCCAAGGACCGCGTGGGAAGGACGGCACATGGTGCTGCCGCGGCCGTCAAGATGGATCTCGATATGTGCTGGAGCCCCTCCCTTTCTGAGCTTGCACCGAATATTGGCCGCCTTCTCCACCGACGAAGGAGAAACCAGGATTCAGCAATCTGCGTCCGGAACGCCACAGGCGAAGCGCAGGGGTTAGTCAAGCGCCGTGGCTCGCTGACGATCTGGTTTGACCCCGAGATGACCTGGAAGGCGGCACCATCAGGCAGAGGTGGCCGCCGTCAGACCTACAGCGATGCCGCGATCCAGGCCTACCTTTCAACGAAGGTGCTGGCCGGCATGGCGCTCACCTCAGAACGCGCTCACTCGACCGCGAGGTCACGGTTGGAATTGACTGCAAAAGGATGTCCCTCAGTGTTGTCATGGCCTTCTCCGCCGAAGGAATCCGCGATTTTTTCGGCGCACGGCCTCTACCTCCTCCGGGGAATCGATGATGACTTGGCTGACACCAAGATGCGTGAGAACTGCATCATGACCGCTTTCGACGCACTTCATGAACTCCTTCAAAGGCATCACAATGTCTGCGCCAGTCAGCCCAAAGTTATCTAATTTATCCTCAATTTCGCGAGCTGGCAGGTCTACAACTCGCATTGTGTATTCCGCCCCGTCAAAGCCGAAGGTTGTGTCGAAAGATGCTGGCGGAGGAAGAAGACCGTTAAGATCTGTTCTTCCCGTGAATTTTTCGTCAAACAGGAGCGAAACACTTGCGATTTCGGATTGACCCGCCGTACCAGCAAGAACTGTGCATAAAGCGTCGCTTATATGGGAGAGATTCCGGGTGAGTTGGTTCATCTGAATAAGATGTTCTGTGTCGATCGCACCGACTCGAGGCGTGCCACTTTGGTCGAGTTGAAAAAACTCGGTAGTTGCGGGCAGAATCTTCATTCGGCTCAAAACGAAAGTCGTGGGTTTTTTCAACCCTGACGCCTTGAAGTTCAGCGGGATATGCAATGCAAATCCAGTATTTGACTTGTTCTGGCTATCAGTGCCGAAGGCTACGACTATATGCTGGCAAATGCCGGGAGGGTTCAAAATCTGAACAACCAAACATGGTCGAGTGATAGGACCAGGTTGATGCGGATTTTCGGTGTGTGGAAAACGACATGTTACGATATCGCCAAGCTTCATTTTTTCCATGCCATGAACCTGCGTCAAAAGTGATTTTCATATGATTAACGTCAGGGTTGAAAAGAAAAAACCCCTGGTGGAAGTTGACCGAGGGTGAGTTGCCGCTTAGCGATGAGTTAGTGCTCGATATGACCCTCGAAGCCGGGGAGTCTGGTAATGCCTTTGAACGCAGATTCCGGATCTCCTCGGCGCCGGATGATTCCGTTATCCCAACGTTCAAGGTCGGCTTTTCATTCCAGCATGGATCTGTAGGCCGAGCATGGATCTGTAGGCCGAGCGTGGATTTTCGACCCGTTGCGAAATGCCGGTTCCCGCGACAGCAAGACAGCCATCAATGATAGGACATGGGTTCCTGCGGTCTGGCTTCCGCCTAAGGGCAAGGCAAAGCCGGACTGGCTGACAAGGAAAGAGTTTGCGGCGTTGCTGTGGGCGCCCGCCACTATCAGGACTTCGTTAAAGTCTTCTTGCATATCCTCCGCGGCTATCTCATGCCTCCGAAGGAAACATAGCGAAGCGGTGGATGCGCTTTCAAATTTCGAACGAAATAAATCCACGGATGATGTGAGAGCGAAATTCGACCATGACCTCCGACGGGATACCCATGCTGTGATATGAGGTTTTGGTGCCCATCATCAGCAAGCCGAGAATGAAACACTTTGCATCATGGAGATCTTGAGGCCGGGGTCGGTCTTTCAGTGCATAGGCGAACAGTTCCACACCGACCTTAAGCTGAACCAGTATTTCATTGCTGAACACCTGACTCGTTATTGAGACATACTGAGATGGGTTAAAGTTCGTTGGGATGGCGAGGAGTGTGTAGCCGCCGCATTGGTTTTCGCAGAAATCGTAGGTGTATTTTTTGGTCATTATCGGGCTTTCAAGTAAGTGCAGTGGCGAAAGACCATCCGCTTCTGCGCCGAACATGGTGATTCCTCAGGGATGGTCTGTAACAGGATTTTTGGCCTTCAGAACTAAGGCACTGATCTGAATTGATTCATTCTTAGTCTTCGGTGTCGCTGTCGCTTTATGTTCTTGTTATGTTCCAATCATGAGCAGCAAGAAACCGCACCGACATGAGATCATTGACAGGGAATTTCCCGTGCGGCTGACGATTGCGTCCGACCCTGCTACCTTTGAGATCACCCGGATCTGGTTGCAGCGTCATGTTGGGACCGGAAACTACGCGAGCAAACCCCAGATCCTTTGGTCATCCCAGCGCGCACAGAACGTCTATTTCCGCAACCTGCACGATGCGCTGATGTTCGCTGCGGGCTGTCCACACATCCGACTTATCGGTGAGCGGTATAGTGGGTCACATCGGTAGTCAGCCAAAAATCAGATCAGGGTGCCAAGCGTACTCAACCGTACGATGCGCTGAAACAGACTCTCGTGTTTACTCCGAATCCGCATCTCGACCATGCCCACTTATAATAACCGAGCTCGTTGACATGCATACCTCTATTTCAATCGGTGGGACGGTGTTTAAGCGATCAACTGCTCGATTACGGTTTTCAAATCGTCCGCCATACTATGATCCAAACCTGATAATGCGGACTTCCCAAAATTCGATACGTTTTGGTGATTTCCTGCCTTTGCCTGCTCTCTAATCTTCGCGCAAAGAGTCTTCCCAAGTACGACATGCTGCTGGCCATCTTGCGAATACACACTCACAACTTGCGCATCATTGAAAGCTCCGATTGCCCCATTTTTACATTCAGAAATTTTATTTCTGATATCATTCCGCTTGGTGTTGCGAGCAGTTACGTCGGCGTCTCCCTGCTTCGCTGATGTGACCGCCGAGTCAATAAGCTGTTGCGCAGCTTGATTATCTACTTGGAAATGCGCAGCTACTGCCTTGGTATTTGCCCAATACGATTCAACATCGCTGTATTTTGTCAGCCAAACACCAATGCCAGCATCTAAATAGGGTTGCGAAAACGCTGCCGCTTCCTCGGGCATCATGAAATCCCGATCTCGGTGAATTATTATTTTCATGCCCTCGCCGAACAATGCTTGCAATGAAGTACAACCTTTAGGATCAAGCAACTTCCCTGATCCGTGCAATGGCCAAAGCGCAACTATGCGTTCCAAGTCGGGCCACTGCAACAGCAGCGAACGCAACATATTGATCTTGGTGTCTTCAGTGAGCAGGAGCACGCGTTTGTCAAGCAACCCCCATCCCATTAGCTGACGCCCAGAGGTATCTCCGTCAGGTTGAACCTTACCATCCTTCATCCAGATGACGCGAGCGTCATTGGGTAAGGCACGTACAACTGACGGGCTATGCGTAGTCAAAACGATCTGCGTTCCAAAATGTCTGGCTGCTTTTGCCAAAACCACAACCAAGAGCTCTTGTGCCGTCGGGTGCAAATGCGCATCGGGCTCATCAACCAGCAACAAAACCGGTCGAAAATAGATCAAATATGCGAAAATTTGGATGACCTGTAGAAAACCAATCCCGGCGAGCTCTAAGGGCTTGGTCCTGTTCTGATCTGCGTCTGACATGACCTTGGTTTGAAAAGAAGCTTGGATTGTCTGGTGTTTGTCTTCGACGAAGTCAACCTTCAGAGTGATCGGCCCCATAACTTCGGAAACGAACTGCTGCAACAAATCCAAACCCGTTTCGTTTTCGTACGAAATGCCTTTCAGCAGAAGTAGAACGTTTCGCAATACAGTGTTTGCATCACCTGCCGCCGCTTGACGGTGAACAATCAGTTTGGTCCGCTTTTCCTCGACGGACGCTATGCCAGCAAGTCCAGGGATATAGGAGCTAAACTCCTTACTCTGATCGCGCAAAGACTGCACAAATGCGTTGTTAGATGGAACATGCACACTCAAGCCTTCGTTACGAGCTGATTTGATCCACATGGAGGCATTTAGAAGGTCTCCAATTCCGTCGGTTGGAGTTGCAGTCACTTCGACCTCCATCTGAGGAGAGCCTTTGAAGTTTCCGTACTCCGCACCGTGGCCCGCATTTCGGTATTCCGGTGAAGGCATGTATGTCGCGTCCTTCTCAGAAAGAGTTGAGCCGTCAGATTGTCGGAAGTTTTCCCCTCTTACCGCATTTGTGCCAACTGCCAGATTTCGTCCTGACTGAAACATCCAATGAAGTGCCTGCAAAACTGAACTTTTACCTGAACCGTTTGCTCCAACGATGACCGTTATCTTTGCGAGATCGATAGTCGTGTCATCAATTGCCTTGAAGTTTCTAATTTTGACTTCGTTCAGCTGCATTTTGCCCCCTACGCTCTACCCAAAATGGCACTTCGAACTGATAGCCGCCTCAAGATGCACAAACAACGTTTGCTCGTGAATGTAAGAAAAATCTCCTTGCATGCGCAGCAATAGCCCTGAAACTCTGAGCACCATTAAACTACAACAGTCCTACCAAGGGCTCTGTCTCAACAATTTATCAATGTAATCGCCGCAACACGTACCAGCAATAAACTGATCTCAAACGGATTGTGGCAATGCCACCCAGTTTCCTTGTAAGGATGCGGGAAAACAAAACAGTGGAACACGGCGTTGGAACATATCGGTAATCTTGAGAAGCGGTTGTGGTCGTCAGCAGATGTGCTGCGGTCTACTTCGAACTTCGCCAGTAATGAATATTTTATGCCTGTGATGGGCCTGATTTTCCTGCGTCATGCATGCTCCCGGTATCTGAAGGTCCGGGATGAGATCCTCCCAACATTGCCCAGCCGTGGGGGCAAAGTGCGCGATCTGACGAAGGCGGATTTTTCCAGCCGGAGTGCGATCTTCCTGCGGTATGAGGCACAGTTTGATTACCTCGTCAGCCTGCCTGAGGATCAGAGCCCGTCTGCCGCCGTCATCCACGCGATGGAGACGATCGAGGAGGACTACGAGAGCCTCAAGGGCCTGCTGCCCAAGCAGGAATACACGGAACTGGACGACGACGCCTTGAGGCAGGTACTGCGGATCTTCAACGATCCAGCACTGCAAAAGGCGGATGGCGATGTGTTCGGGCGCATCTACGAGTATTTCCTGACCCAGTTTGCCGACCAGAAGGCCCATGATAACGGCGAATTCTTCACGCCGATCAGCATCGTGGAAACCATCGTCAACATCATCGAACCGACACGCGGCAAGATCATCGACCCTGCCTGTGGTTCCGGCGGCATGTTCGTGCAGTCGGCGCATTTCGTTGAGGCGATGAAGGCGAATCCGAACGAGCAGCTGACCTTCTATGGCATGGAAAAGAACCCGACCACGCTGCGGCTGGCCAAGATGAACCTCGCGGTGCATGGCCTTGATGGCGATATCCAGAAAGCGATCAGCTATTACGAGGACCCGCACCGCGATCAGGGGCCGTTTGATTATGTGATGGCAAATCCGCCCTTCAACGTGGACGAGATCGACGCTGAGAAGATGAAGGACGACAAGCGTTTGGAATTCGGCCTGCCGGGGGTGAACAAGGGCGGCAAGGTGTCCAACGGCAACTATGTCTGGATGTCTTTCTTTCACGCTTACCTGTCTGAACGTGGGCGTGCGGGCATCGTGATGTCATCGCAGGCGTCGTCGGCGGGCGGGCAAGAGGCGAAGGTGCGCGAGGCGCTGGTGAAATCGGGCGACATGGACATCATGTGTGCGATTCGTGGCAATTTCTTCTACACCCGCACAGTTCCCTGTGAAATCTGGTTCATGGACAAGGGCAAGCCGGAGGCGATGCGCGATAAAGTTCTGATGCTCGACGCGCGGCATGTGTTCCGCAAGGTGACGCGCAAGATCTTCGACTTCTCGCCTGAGCAGATGCAAAACCTGACGGCGATTGTCTGGCTGTATCGCGGGCAGAACGACCGCTTCAACGGCTTGGTGCGGGACTATTTGGCGACAGCGCGGGAGGAGGCGCAAGGGGCGGAGTTCGGGGGGCTGATTGAGGCGCTGGAGGCGGCGGAGGGCTATCTGTCCAAACACACCGATACGGCGGAGCTTGAGGTGGGGATTGCCAAGCTCAAGGTAGATGCGGACGCCTTTGTGGCGACCTCGGCGGCGCTCGGGGAACCTGAGGCAGGCATTGCGGCGCTAAGTGCTGCACGGGACGCGATGCAGCCTATGGCGGAGCATGCAAAGGTTCTGATCAAGGAGATCGACCATCTGGCGAAGCTGGCGCAGAAGGCGCAGGATGCCGTGGTTGCGGATGGGGAGAAGGCGGCGGAGGGCAAGAAGATGTTGGCTTTGATTGCCAGTGCCCGCGTGCCGCTGACGGGTGATCCGGATGTGCAGCTGTCGGTGACGGGCAGCCTGCGACGCGCGCGGTATTTCGAGGGGCAGGCGGAGTGGCTGTTGTCGCGCTTTCCCGACGGGGTGCTGCGTGATGTGGAGGGGCTGGTCAAACTGGTGGACCACGACGAGCTGCAAGCGAATGACTACAGCCTGACACCGGGGCGTTATGTGGGCGTGGCGCCCGAGGTGGATGACGCAGATTTTGATTTCGACGCAACGATCAGGGAGATCCATCTGGAGATCGAGACGCTGAACGCCGAGGCGGTGGACCTGGCCGAGACGATTGCGGCGAATTTTGAAGAGTTGATTGTATGAGTTGGGAAGATGGTGTTCTGGAAGATATCGTGCTCTTACAGCGTGGTTTTGACATTACAAAAGCCGAGCAAAAAGATGGGATCGTTCCAGTAATTTCATCATCTGGTCCCAAGAGCTTTCATAACGTTGCAAAAGTGAAAGGCCCCGGTGTTGTGATTGGACGCAAGGGGACACTGGGTAGTGTATATTATTCTGAGGCGGATTTCTGGCCGCATGATACGACACTGTGGGGCAAGGACCTCAAGGGTAACGATGCAAAATTCGTAGCATACTTCCTTCAAACTATGGATTTAGGGCGGTTTGATACAGGCGCTTCGAACCCAACTCTTAATCGAAATCACATACACGGTCTGCCAATCAAAAAACCAGATTTAGCGACACAAGAACGTATCGTGTCCATCCTGTCGGCCTATGACGACCTGATCGAGAACAACCGGCGGCGGATTGCTTTGTTGGAGCAGGCCGCAAGGCTGCTCTACCGCGAATGGTTCGTCCACTTCCGCTTTCCCGGCCATGAGACAGCAGAGTTTGTGGACGGGCTGCCGGAGGGGTGGGAGATGAGAACTTTTGTTGATGTTTGTGAAACTATAGGCGGCGGCACACCCTCAACAAAGGTTTCAGCTTATTGGGATGATGGGAATGTACCGTGGATCACGCCGACAGACATTACACGAAATGACTGTCTGGCGCTTCTTGATGGTGCGAAAACAATAACGCGCGAAGGCTTGGCCAAATCATCAGCCAAAATGGTGCCGCCGAATACAATCTTGATGACCAGTCGCGCGTCAGTTGGTTTCTTTGCTTTGGCGGATAAGGAAGTTTGCACCAATCAGGGCTTCATCAACATAATACCTCATGATGAAATGATGAGGTATTATTTGTTGTTCAATCTTTTGGCTCGCGTAGAGGAAATCAGATCCCATGCAGGCGGCTCAACCTACATGGAGATCAGCAAAAGTAAATTTCGCGCATTGTCCGTCGTTCAGCCCGCTGATCAAACGCTTGAATATTTTGATCGAACTGTCAGGCCAATTTTGGATCAGGTTCGTATCCTCAAAAAGAGTACCGTCCAACTCACCGCTGCCCGCGATCTCCTGCTCCCGCGACTTATGGATGGACGTCTTCCCGTATAACGGTACTTTGTTGATATGAATGATTATACCGAGGACCAGCTGGTCCAGACCACCATGGCCGATTATCTGCGCGACACGCACGGCTGGCGCTCGGTCATGGCGTGGAATTCGGAGACGTTCGGTCCCGAGGGCACGCTGGGCCGCCGCTCTGACAAGGATATCGTTCTGACGCGCTATCTGTCCGAGGCGCTGGTGCGGCTGAACCCCGATCTGCCCGATGATGCCTATCGCTCCGCGCTGCGCGAGATTACCGATATCTTCGGCTCGCAGTCCCTGATCCGTATCAACCAGGACAAATACCACCTAATCCGCGATGGCGTGCGCGTGAAATATCGCCAGGACGGCGCACAAAAGACCCACCGCCTGCGCGTGTTCGACTACGACGACCCCGAGAACAACGATTTCCTGTGCGTGCGCGAGATGTGGATACGCGGCTATGCCCACCGCCGCCGCGCCGATATCATCGGCTTCGTCAACGGGGTGCCGCTGATGTTCTGTGAGCTGAAACGCCCCGACAAAGACCTGCGCCGTGCCTATAACGAGAACCTGTCCGATTACAAAGACACGGTGCCGCATCTGTTCCATTTCAACGCGCTGGTTATTCTGGGCAATGGGGGCGAGGCCAAGATGGGCTCGATCACTGCTGATTATGAGCACTTTGCGGATTGGCTGAAGCTGGATGAGGGCGACAAGCGCGACAGTATGCTGCCGATGGAGGCGCTGCTGAAGATCGTTTGCGACAAGCGGCGGTTTCTGGATCTGTTCGAAAATTTCATACTGTTTGCGGATACGGCGAGTGGTCCTGCGAAGATCCTTGCAAAAAACCATCAATACCTCGGCGTGAACCGCGCTGTAGAGGCCGTAGAGCGGCGAGAGAGACTCAAGGGGAAGCTGGGCGTGTTCTGGCATACCCAAGGGTCGGGGAAGTCGTTCTCCATGGCGCTGTTCACGCAGAAGGTGCATCGCAAGCTGGGTGGCGACTATACGTTTCTGGTGCTGACGGACCGAACCGATTTGGACAATCAGATATACAAAACCTTCGCCTCGGTCGGGTTGGCCAATAACGACAAGGACCCGTGCCGTGCCGGATCAGCGGCGGGCTTGCGTGATCTGCTGGGCAAGCAGAAGAAGGTCGTCTTTGCGATGATCCAGAAGTTCACCGATGCGCAGGCCGAAGGGGGCGTGTACTCCGACCGGGACAATGTGATCGTCATGACGGACGAGGCGCACCGCACGCAATACGGCACGCTGGCCCTGAACATGCGCAAAGGGCTGCCCAACGCCAGCTTTATCGGCTTCACAGGCACGCCGCTGTTCGGCAATGACCAGATCACGCGACAGGTCTTTGGTGAGTATCTCTCCACCTATGATTTTCAGGATGCCATTCAGGACGGCGCGACATTGCCGTTGTTCTATGATGCTCGGGGCGACAAGCTTCAGGTGGCGGGAGAAGGGCTGAACGAAAAGCTGGCGGCGGCCATCGCTGAGGCCGAGATTGATGACATTGATGTCGCTGCCAAGCTGTCGGAGGACCTGAAGCGCGAATACCACGTGGTGACCGCCGAGCCGCGATTGCGGCATGTGGCACAGGATTTTGCCTGGCATTTCTCGACCAACTGGGAAAGCGGCAAGGCCATGTATGTGGCCATCGACAAGATCACAGCCGTGCGGATGCATGATTATATCAAGGCGGCATGGCAGGCACGGATCGAGGTGCTTGAGGCAGAGATGAAAACGCTCGGAGATGACCAGGAAAAGGTCGTTCGGAGCCAGCAGATCGAATGGATGCGTGAGACAGAGATCGCTGTTGTCGTCAGCGACGAGCAGGGGGAGGTTAAGAGGTTCAACGACTGGGGTCTGGATATCCTGCCGCATCGCAAGCTGATGAAAGACGGGTTTTCCGTCAAGGAGGTAGTCGGCGGGCGCGAGATCGAGAAGCGACTGGATGTGGAAACGGCGTTCAAACGTGAGGACCACCCGTTCCGCATCGCGATTGTGTGCGCAATGTGGCTTACCGGCTTTGATGTACCGTCGCTCTCGACTCTCTATCTGGACAAACCTCTGCAAGCGCACACTCTGATGCAGGCCATCGCGCGTGCGAACCGTGTGAAAGAGGGTAAGAACAACGGCCTGATCGTGGATTACTGCGGTATTCTCAAAAACCTGCGTAAGGCGCTTGCCACTTTTGCAGGGCATACGGGTCAAACCCCTGTCGGAGAGGGCGGCGATGGGCCAGAGGTCGACCCGCTCAATCCTGAAGACAAGCTACTGGATGAGCTTGCAGAGGCGATTGATCTGGTGCGCGAACGGTTGACAGACGAGGGGTACGATCTCGAGCGGATGAAGACCGCTACGGGTTTCGATAAACTTAAAGCGCTCAAAGATGCCAAGGAACTGGTCAACGCCAACGATGAGACGCGAAAAGGCTTCGAGATCTCGTGCCGGGCCGTGTTCCGCAAGTATAAGGCCTGTCTGACATTCGGGCGCGTTGAGATGTTCAAACCGGACTATCAGGCGATCAATTACATTTACAGCTCTTTGCAGGATGACAAAGCTGCCGCGGACACGGCCGCCATTATACAACGTTTGAACGCGATCGTGGCGGAGGCCATCAATATCAAGCCGGATGTTGTTGAGGACCGTATTTTCGACATCTCGAAAGTGAATTTTGAACTCTTACGCAAGGAATTTGCCAAGAGTGACCGTAAAGCGAGTGACGTTCAGGATCTACGCAGTGTTCTCCAAGAGCGCCTCGCCAAAATGTTGGCGAAGAACCCGACCCTGAACGATTTTCAGGAGCGTTTTGACAAGATCATTTCCGAGTATAACAGCGAAAAGGACAAGAATACCATTGAGGCAACCTTCGAGGCGTTGATGCGGCTGACCGCTGAAATGGAAGTTGAAACCCAAGCACATGTCGCGCTTGGTCTAACCAAGGATCAGAAGCCGATCTTTGATTTGTTGATTCAGGAAGATCTTTCGAAAGAAGAAATCCGTCAGATCAAGGCTGCATCAGTCGAGCTTTTGAAGGCCATTCAACGGAAAATCGAAGCCGTGCAAGATGTGTTTGTGAAGCAAAGTACGCGTGATGGCCTTCGCCAAGAGATTTATGATCTCCTATATGATGAAAAAACTGGGTTGCCAGCGTCGAAGTACGATGACAATGCCCTTGAGATTAAAACAGACGCACTGTTTCAGTTTTTTGAAGGCCTTCAGCCGACATCGGGTGCCAGTTACGTTTAAGCTCCATGTCTCAAGCGGGCTTTGATGCGCCCTATCGCCCTCAGACGCGCGTGTGCAGAAAGATTCTTTGTAGAATTTGGCTGCGCATCAATGACATCGCCGCCGCCGTCCGAGACGATCCGCCAGCCAAGCGCCTCGAGTGCCTGTGATGCAGCCGCCCGGATCGCACGCCGTTTTTCCTGTTCAGGCCCGAGGATCACGACGTATGCGATGTCTCTGCCGAACTTTTGATGGTGATAGTAGTCGACAATAAGAGCAAAGCGGTCTGACGGGTACTTGTCTTCCAGCCAGACGTTGATGTCGGTCAGGTCATCGCACAATAAAATGATGCGCTCTCGCGGCTCGAGTTTCTGCTCATGCATGATCGTAAATCTCCCCATGTGTGGGAAGAACCTTGGCCAAAGTTGTTCAATGCAAAGCGAATCCGACGATTTTATTTGAGTTCTGTGCTTCGGACCAAAAGACACCTAAGAGTGATTATTTTTCTTCGTAATTGGCAGATCTGGCCAATATCCGTTGCAGAAAAGAGATTTCCACGAGGTGGGAGCCTCAGGACAGAATGCATCTGCATGGGAAGCAAAGATGAATAAGAAGACGATTTCATTTCGCGAGCAGATGAAGCTTGCACGTCCTGACGTGTTAGAGCGTCGAAAACGGAACCGTCTCAAGGGTAATATTGCGATGAGCCTAAGGGCGCTTCGAGATGCGCATGGCATGAGCCAAGATGATATCTCTGATGCAACAGGCATCACAAAAGTTACAATTGAAGAGATGGAGTCGCTGGTCGGTGCGCTTCCGAGGATAGAAGATCTCGAGCGCTTCGCCGTTGTCTGCGGCGGTCGCATCGAAGTGCTGATCTCATCGGGAAAGGCAGATCGGCCAATAGATAAGCCCGAAAGTTCCCCCTTGGAGTAGCCTATCGACTTTCTTAGTGTGGACGCAGCGGTGATAGCTGAGCATGTTTCGCAAATATTAAAAAATTAAAAACGACAGAAGCCCCAGCTCTTTGCAGTAAATGGTGCAAGAGCAGAAAACGGCAGGTTTGAGCCCATTTTGACAGATGTTGCATGGCCCACTGATGTCGGGTTCGTAGATCATGCTGTTGCCACAGCCCGCTTCTAAGAGAACTTACGCCGCTGTAGAGATGCGATTACGTTATCTAAGCGAGCGAGTAGGTCGTCGTAGGTCAGGATGTCAACCATATTGGCGTACTGCCTCTTAATAACCTCCAGATCGAGCTGATGGTCGCGCGTCCGTCCTTGAATTATGCGGGCCATGGGCGATCGCCCCATGATAATTAACCCTTTGGGGTTGGCAATGCGGATCGAAAGCCCGTCTGGAAGAATGGTTTGAAACTTATCGGTCAGCTTTTGCTCGCCCTTGAGACCCCACTTGGAGAGGTGGAAGAGGTACTTTTCGGTCTGGACGATGGCACCGGTCAACTCCCGAGTGGGAACAAAGTTATCTCGGTAGAGTGTACGACCGAGGATTGCCGCCGCAGAGAGTGTCTTAATCTCGATAACGTCAATCGCCCCACTGGCATCTACAAGGCAGAGATCGATTTCACGCATCGTTGAGCGTGACGGATCGGAATAGACATCGCTGACCGGAACGCTCTCGAGAACAGCAATGTATTTAGGGAAAAGAAGCAAAACGATCTTCGCGATCATACGCTGCCAGTCCGCTTCGCTGCGATCTTCCTCTTTTCGCAGCCATTGCGCGATGAGGTCCCGCAGGTAAACGTATTTCTGGATCTCCGCCTCGATAAGGACCTCCTGTTCTAACGGTATGTCCGTGACAACAGAGACCCGACGATTGAGGTAGCGCTCGTAGGCCTCTCGCGCACTTTTCATCGGCTGGATCGCCTCGCCAACGACCGCCTCGACGCGGGCTAACGCATAGCGGTTCATCTCGCCTGAGTTCGGGAAATCGGCCAAAAGGTCTTTGAACACTTCTGGAGAGATAGCCCCCTCGATCTCCTCAGGATCGCCAACGACAATTGGACTGTCATCCGCTTTGAGCTTCGCGATCCGTCCAAAGATATTGATATTACGCTCTGCCACAAATGTTTTTCGTTCAAGTTCAACGGCATCTTGCTTTAGCCAGACGTCGTTGCGGATACCCAAAAGGCGACCAGCAATTCGATGATACCCCTTCTTGGTCAATGCAAACCTGAATCTCAACTTTTCCTGACCGTCGATCTCGGCATCACGTGTGGCGACCTGACCAAGGAGTCGATCAGCGTCGCTTAGGTCGCTTTGCTGAAAACTGAATACTCTTGAGATTCGGGCTCGACCTGACTTCCGAAGTTCGCTGAGGACCCACACATTACTGCCGAACTCAGACGTATATTCGAAAATCACTCTGGATTTCCGGGTTGTGAAGTCAATCAAGCGCACTGCCTCCTATTTAATATGGTTTGGGACTTCATTCTATTACTCCTGGGACATGACATCGAAGTTGATCAACAAGATCGGTAGAAGATGGCGAGAAGCATGTTCGATGGTTAATGCCTCTTTGGAACGTACAGCGAAAGCGGACGTTCGATTGGCTTCGGCGAATGGTGGCTTCGTCCCGCATACCGGAAATAGACTTGGTTCAAAAAATCAGCTCCCACCAAAGCTCCGGAAAAATTCTTCGGTAGCTTCACCGCCGCTGAGCCCCCTTGCAATATGAGAACACCATCCGATTTGCACCATTTACTCCAAAGTGCTGGATTAAAATCCAGATTTTTTCTTCGCCTTTTGTGACTTTGGCCAACATTAAATTCGATTGAAGCGAAAGAGCAAAGGAAACCAGGAAAGCCTGCGAAAACCGTCGATGTACGGCACGACCCTCCAGTTCAAAACCTTGACGACAACACTAATCATGGAGGTTCCAAATGAATGCAAATTCCACTTTCGATATGAACAACGCGACTTCGGTCTGTCCCAGTCCGATTCATGAGTTCGTCGAGCAGCATTGGCCTGCACTACGCAACGCGGCCGAGCTTCTCGGCGGCAGGCGGTCGATACAAGAGGTTGAACGATTGTTCGACGATTTGTCCCGTAGCCTGACCATCGGCATTCACACGCAGCGCCGCATCGATCGTCTGGTCCGCTTGCTCGAACTCGACGACGAGGTCGTGAGTGTTGATCATCGGCTCCAGTGTATTCACCCAGCCGATCCCATCATCGCAGAGCTGTGCCTACTGTTGGATGGTCTCAAGCATGCGCAAGCGGCTGCCATCGACGATCGCCGTTCTGCCTAAGCCTCCCAAATGCCCACTTCCCCACCCACTGTAAAAAGGAGTGTCAGAAATGACCCTTACCCCACAACATGAGCAATTTATCGTGGACGCAGGTCTACATGATCATCTCGCAGACAACAGTGAGATCCTGACTGAGATCCTCTCAGCTATCGGTGAACAGACAGCGATTGCTGCACTCTCGAGTCTTCTGAGCGGCACCGCATGTTGTGCCCAGTGTCACGCAAGGGACGTCAGGACGGTCGTCGAGTGCCTTTGTGGAGCCTATGACGTACCGTGTGCAACCCGACCGGACTTTGATGCCGCTGTACGTTGGCAGGGTGCACGCCTCTCTGATCTGCATCTTTTTCGGGGTTAAAATCACAGCACGAAAATCGTGATGCTTTTTCACCTGAAAATATGCAGAGCTTATCAGGTGATCCATTCGAACAGCACAATTTTTCTCTTCAGTCGAGCTTGGGAACGTTCTCGAGCTCGGCAAGAATCAAGAAAATGAGACTGTTATGAAAAACCTTCTGAAGAAAAACCCCCGTAGCGACGCAGCCACCAAACAAGGGTGGCCGGATACACCGGGTGAGGTGGTCGGATGTTATCGGAATGACCGGCCGGAAGCTCCGGAATACGCACACATCTGACTTGGCGATCGCCAACACACCTGATCAGGATGACGTACCTGCCGTGCAGGGCGATGAGCCGTTGCAAGTTTGCGATGAGCCATCAGGCGATCGGCCTATTGATTTCGGCATATCCCTCCCAAGCCCATCGCGTGCTGAACGAAAAGTCGCCGTAAAATCGAAAGGTCATTTCTGTGGTCATCTCGTTGTGGGCGATCGCGAGAAGCAGGTCATCGCAGTTGAAAGCCACCTTGAGATGAACTGTGCGTTGGTCCTTATTGAGAGCGAGCCATACTGCTATCAGGGTGTGTTGGTTCGCTCGTAATCTGTTCTAATTACAATCTGCGCGGTACGACAGCGACCGTTGAACATCAACGGCGCCGGGTTGGGTCGATTGCAGGCATGTTGAATGGCTTACGGAAATTGGGAAGTGGCTCGCGGTATTTAAGGCGACCGACGGAAAATGTTTAAGACGGAGACTGATCACCCCGTGCGGGTGATCACCCCCCATTCTCAACACTATGAGGAAATAAAGGAAAACGCGGTGAAGAACAGTGACGGGCGACCTCTTACGTTTTGTCCGCCAGCGTCGCCTGAGGATCGCCATTTCGCATAAGCGATTGTCACCGTTTGGAGATAATAGCAACCGACGCGGTCCAGGGACGTGGACACAGACGAGACTCAACGGGACACCAAGGTCATTGGTCCTATATTGCACCTCATGAGTTTGACCGATCGCATCTTTTGCCCCTTCGAGACCTTGGTCCGCCCCTTCGATCTTCCGGTCAGCCCGATGCCCGGCAGCGGGGTCTGGGCGCTGGTCTGGCACTTTGCCCGCCTGTTCCGTGGCGTCCTGATCACGGTGAGCGTTCTTTCGGTCATATCGGCCGGTATCGGACTGGCCGTGATATGGGCCCTCGCCTTCGTGGTCGACGGTGTGACGGCTCAAGGCGCGGCAGAATTCGTCTCATCCGAGGCGTGGACCCTTGGCGCGTTGATCGTACTCTTCGCGGTGATCGACCCACTCGTCACCTTCGTACGCGGTGCGTTCATGGCGCAGACGGTACAAGTACTGCTGCCGGCCGCGATGCGTTGGCAGTCGCACAAGGCGGTCGAGAGACAGGACGTCGCCTTCTTCGAGGACGTCTTCGCCGGGCAGGTTGCCAGTCGCATCGGTCAGGTTACCGGAGCGGTACAGC
>Ga0306910_1000040_pt1 | contig 89820 bp, 93 predicted proteins | sample AntRauMFilla2698_FD_190438 | JGI IMG/M metagenome (GOLD analysis project Ga0306910, IMG submission 190438) | Saline lake microbial communities from Rauer Islands, Antarctica - Metagenome Filla 2 #698 (v2) (version 2) | ecosystem: Environmental > Aquatic > Non-marine Saline and Alkaline > Saline ... | reverse complement strand
CCCGAGCCATAAAGGCCGTGGGCGATGATCAGCGGCGGGCGGTCGGCGATGCTTTCGCCAAATTCGGTAAAGCTCAACATGGGTCCAAGTCCTAGCGCCATTGCGGCGCGGGGGCCAGCGCCTTAGACATGCGGAATGATCACGGAAAAGGATATGGCCGCCAAATCGCGCAAGCTGCGCGGGTTGATGCAGCAAAAGCTGGATGTGCAGGGCCGTGATCTGCGCCAGTCGTTTGGGCGCGCGGGCAGGCGGCTGCCGCGCGGGATGCGCCAACGGGCGGCGGCACTGATCCGCGCCGAGATGTTGGCCCACAACCCAAAAACGGCGCGGCAAGTGGATGCCGAAGCGGTCGAGCGGGATTACGAGGCGCTGCGCAGCTATCTGTCGGCACTCGATGTGGCGGAGATGCGCAAGACGCGATTCCTCAGCCTCGCTGGGGCCGTTGCCGCCAATCTGATCGTCGTGGCGATGCTGTTTATCGGGTGGCTGTGGTGGCGTGGCTACATCTAGGTTTCATACTGCGCGTCGGTGACATGCTCCATCCACGTCACCGCTGAGCCGTCCAGCTCTTCTTGGAGTGCGATATGGGTCATGGCGACCTGCGCAGACGCGCCGTGCCAGTGTCTTTCACCGGGCTCGAACCACACCGTATCACCGGGCCGGATCTGTTCGACCGGGCCGCCTTCACGCTGAACGAGGCCCAGACCTGCGGTCACGATCAGGGTCTGTCCCAACGGATGGGTATGCCACGCCGTGCGCGCGCCCGGCTCGAATGTCACGGTTACACCGCGCAAACGCGCAGGGGCAGGCGTGCTGATCAGCGGATCCATCCGCACGGTGCCGGTAAAGTACTCGGCTGGGCCGGTACCTGACGGGCGGGAGCCAGCGGGATGGATGATCATGAGCAAGCCCTAACTTTGTGAGGTCGGACCGAGTGTGCAGGAGTTTGTGCGGTCTTGGAAGGGACATTGTCGATAATGGCCGCAAACGCAAAACAGTGCCCCAGTTGAGGCACTGTTTGATTTCGGAACGCTGTTTGCGCTCAGGCCGCTCTTAGCGGGCGCCGATGTCGTTGTTTTCTTCGTATGTGTCTGTACCGATCAAGGTAACGGTGACAGTCTCATCTTCGGTGATCGAGCTTGGGCCGGGCAGGTTGAACAAAGGTGTGAACGTCACTTCCTCGCCCATTGCTTCGATCCCGTTGGCACGTTGATCTTCGATCGTTGCACGCTCTTCCGGCGTAATCATTGAGAAGGCTGATGTCGCTGTGATCGCTACGGCGGTGATGGTTGTAAAAAAGAGTTTCATAGTGCTTCTACCTTTTGGTTGGGTGCCGCTGTTCGACGTTATACGTCACGGCTGGGTTTTGTGATCGACGGAAGTTTGCCGTCGCTCTGCAATCAATCTGGGCCTTCCCCGATCCATTTGCAAAACACGTCGGTACACTACAATGTGACGGCTCCGTAACAGGGAGCCGCGTGGTTCTCGCTTCGGTCGGGGTTGTATTATTTTATATTTTAAATCAGTTTCTTAAGTCACTAAAGGCGCTGCAGGCGTCGAAATATTTCCAGCATATCACGCCCGCTTGAACGTAGTGTGTATGGTTTCGTGATCTGGATTTACCCTGAAAGTTGGAGGGGCGAAAAAGTTTCACTAAAGCGACGCTGTCTGCTTTGAAATTTCGTGATCAAAGTTACAGAGTTTTTGGGGCGCCCGGAGCCAAAAGTGGGCATTTGCATCGACTCACCGTGCGCAATTCGGATCGCCAGCGTCGCATCCGATCTGGCGAGCAGCTGGGCGCGGGGTGAGGACGTCAGCCACAGCAGTACGGCTGCGTTGCTCACTGTGGATCCGGAATGGGGAGGCAGATAGCCTGGATGCCGGGGCTTGTTGAGGGGGCTGCGGCAGCCGATATTTATGGGCAGGCGTTACCCTCAGGCATGGCTGACAACAGGGATGATAAACGAAATTGGCCCCGCACGTCCGTGTCGGGGCCAAAACTTGTGTCGTCAGGTTGAGGCAAAGTGCCGATCAGAGGTTTGGATAGATCGGGAAGCGGGCGCACATGGCCTCGACTTCGGATTTCACCTTCTGCTCGACCGCGGCATTTCCCTCTTCGCCGTTGGCAGCAAGACCGTCCACGACTTCGATGATCCAGTCCGCGATTTGCCGGAACTCCGCCTCGCCAAAACCGCGCGTTGTACCGGCAGGCGAGCCCAAGCGGATGCCGGAGGTGACCATCGGCTTTTCGGGGTCAAACGGCACGCCGTTTTTGTTGCAGGTGATATGCGCGCGCTCCAGCGCCTTTTCGGTCGTATTGCCCTTCACGCCCTTGGGGCGCAGATCGACCAGAAGGACGTGGGTGTCGGTGCCGTGGGTGATCGTGTCCAGACCGCCTTTGATCAGTTGATCTGACAGCGCCTGAGCGTTTTTGATCACCTGCTTGATGTAGGTCTTGAACGAGGGATCGAGCGCCTCGCCAAAGGCCACCGCTTTGGCCGCGATGACGTGCATTAGCGGGCCGCCCTGGATACCGGGGAAAATGGCGGAGTTGAACTTCTTGGCCAGCGCTTCATCGTTGGTCAGGATCATGCCGCCGCGCGGGCCGCGAAGGGTTTTGTGGGTCGTCGTGGTGGCCACATGCACATGCGGGAAGGGGTTGGGGTATTCACCCGCAGCAATCAGGCCCGCGAAATGTGCCACGTCTGCCAGCAAGTAGGCGCCCACGCTGTCGGCGATTTCGCGCATGCGCGGGAAGTCGATGACGCGCGGGATGGCGGAGCCGCCGGCGATGATCATCTTGGGCTTATGCTCGGTCGCGAGGCGCTGGACCTCGTCATAGTCGAGCAGGTTGTCTTCCTTACGCACACCGTACTGGATGGCGTTGAACCACTTGCCGGACTGGTTCGGCTTGGCCCCGTGCGTGAGGTGACCGCCCGCATCGAGCGACATGCCGAGAATGGTATCACCCGGCTGCAACAGCGCCTGAAACACGCCTTGGTTGGCCTGTGAGCCGGAGTTGGGCTGTACGTTGGCAAAGCCGCAATTGAACAGCTTGCAGGCCCGCTCGATCGCCAGCTCTTCGGCAATGTCTACGTATTGGCAGCCGCCATAATAGCGACGGCCGGGATAGCCTTCGGCGTATTTGTTGGTCATCACGCCGCCTTGGGCTTCCATGACGGCGGCCGAGACAATGTTTTCGGAAGCGATCAGCTCGATCTCGGTGCGCTGGCGGTGCAGTTCTTTGTTGGTCGCCTCGGCAATCGCGGGATCGGTATCGGCAAGGCTGCGGGTGAAGAAATCTGATGTTTTGGTCAACATATGCATGGCTCCTTGAGCGTGGGGTCCGTTGATTGGTTTCGTATAGGAAACCGGGCCTCACGTGAAGATGTGAAAACGACTGCCTCCGTCATAGATGCGCCGCGCCGCTGCTGCATCCCCCAATTTGACGCAGGCGGGCAATTGCGGCGGCAGTGCTGGCAGTCGGCGGAAATCTGTGGTTCTTTGAGTGGAACAAGGCGCGGATCGGAAACAACATGCCACAAAAGATAGCCTTTTTGGCCAGCAGGGCGGCGGTGGCACAGACGGCACGGGCGGCCCTGATCGGGCGGTATGGCGATGTTGCACCAGAGCAGGCAGATGTTATCGTGGCACTGGGCGGGGACGGTTTCATGCTGCAAACACTGCACGAGACTCAGGCGCTGGATGCCCCTGTTTACGGGATGAACCGGGGCACCATCGGCTTTTTGATGAACACCTATATCGAAAGCGATCTGCCCGCGCGCCTTGCGGGTGCGGAGGAGGCGGTGATCAATCCGCTGTCGATGAAAGCCACCCATACCGACGGGCGGGAATCGCGCTCGCTCGCGCTCAACGAGGTGGCGCTGCTCAGGCAGGGGCCGCAGGCGGCAAAGCTACAGATCACCGTCGATGGACGGTTGCGGATGGAGGAGCTGGTGTGCGACGGGGCGCTGCTGGCGACGCCTGCGGGCTCGACCGCCTACAATTACTCGGCGCACGGGCCGATCCTGCCCATTGGGGCGGATGTTCTGGCCCTGACAGCGGTGGCCGCGTTCCGGCCGCGGCGCTGGCGCGGGGCGCTGTTGCCTAAAACAGCCGTGGTTCAGTTTGACGTGATGGAACCCGAGAAACGCCCCGTGATGGCCGATGCAGACGGAACCAGCTACCGCGACGTCGCGCGGGTCGAAATCCGCTCGGAGCCGAGCATCGCACACAAGATCCTGTTTGACCCCGGCCACGGGCTGGAAGAGCGTCTGATATCCGAGCAGTTTACCTGAGCGCCTGATTTTCTAAACCCCAAGCGGGAACAAATGTCGCACCCGGGTGTTTTATTCATGAGAGGCGCGGCGATAGGCGCCAGACGAAATTGAAACGCAAAGGAGATCACAGATGAACTGGGATGAAGTCAAAGGCAACTGGAAGCAATTCAAAGGTCAAGCACAGCAGAAGTGGGGCGAGCTGACCGACGACGATCTTGACCAAGCCGAGGGTAACCGCGAGGAGCTCGAGGGTAAAATTCAGGCCCGCTACGGCAAATCCAAAGAAGAGGCGAAAAAGGAAGTTGACGAGTTCCTGAACAGCCACTGATATTGATTTACGACGACGAACGCGGCTCCCGATCGGGGGCCGCTTTTTTTTGTGGGCGTGCTCTATGCGGGATTGTCTGCCGCATAGCCAATTGTTTGCATCGCTGTTTTGATCTCGTCGAGAATGGCGGGATCATCGATAGTTGCGGGCAGTTTGAAGGTCTCGCCATCGGCGATTTTGACCATCGTCGCGCGCAGGATCTTGCCCGAGCGTGTCTTGGGCAGACGGTCCACCACCAGCGCCAATTTGAAGGCGGCAACCGGGCCGATCTGGTCACGGATCATTTTGACACATTCGGCAGCGATCTCTGCGTGGGGGCGATTAACCCCTTTGGTGAGGCACACGAACCCCATTGGCGCCTGACCCTTGAGTGCATCACTGACGCCGATCACAGCACATTCGGCCACGTCCGGATGGTTGGCCAGCACCTCCTCCATTGCACCCGTCGACAGGCGGTGCCCCGCGACGTTGATCACATCATCCGTGCGGGCCATGATGTATAGATAGCCGTCCGCGTCCATCATTCCCGCATCGCCGGTCTCGTAGTAGCCGGGGAAATGGCTCAGATAACTTTTGCGAAAACGGTCTTCGGCGTTCCAAAGCGTCGGCAAAGTGCCGGGGGGCAGGGGCAGTTTGATCGCAATCGACCCCAGCTCGCCTGCGGGCATCGGATGTCCCGCCTCGTCCAGAATTTGCACATTATAACCCGGCATCGGCACGGTGGGCGATCCGATCTTGACCGGCAGCGCTTCGAGGCCTGCCGGGTTTCCTGCGATGGTAAAGCCGGTTTCGGTCTGCCACCAGTGGTCATAGACAGGCTTGCCCAGCACGTTCTGCGCCCAGATGATGGTGTCGGGGTCGGCACGCTCCCCCGCGAGATAGAGCGCACGCAGGCACGACAGATCGTATTTCTGCACCTCCAGCCCCTTGGGGTCCTCGCGTTTGACCGCCCGGATGGCCGTGGGCGCAGTAAAGAAGCTGCGCACGTTATGCTCTTCGATCACGCGCCAGAACGTGCCTGCATCGGGCGTGCCAACGGGCTTGCCTTCGAACACGATCGTGGTGTTGCCGTGAATGAGCGGGCCATAGGCGATATAGCTGTGTCCCACGACCCAACCCACATCGGACGCGGCCCAGAAGACATCACCGGGATCGACGTTGTAGATGTTCTTCATCGTCCAGTGCAGCGCCACCAGATGGCCGCCGGTATGACGCACCACACCTTTGGGCGCGCCCGTGGTGCCGGAGGTATAGAGGATATAGGCAGGGTGATTGCCCGAAACGGGCACACAATCGGCGGGTGTGCCAAGCGCCTTGGCCGCTTCCCATTCGATATCGCGGCCGGGAATCAGATCGCAAATTTCTTGCTTCCGTTGCAGGATGATGCAGGCGTCGGGTTTATGCACCGACTGGCTGATCGCGTCGTCGAGCAAGGGTTTGTAATGCACCACGCGGTTCGGCTCCAACCCGCAGGAGGCGGCGATGATCGCTTTGGGGGTGCAGTCGTCGATCCGCACGGCCAGCTCATGCGCTGCAAAACCGCCGAACACTACAGAATGGACCGCACCAATGCGCGCGCAGGCCAGCATCGCCTCGACTGCTTCGGGCACCATGGGCATGTAAATAATAACGCGGTCGCCCTTTGTGACGCCCTGCGCCACCAGCGCACCGGCGAGGGCGGCAACGCGGGTTTGCAGCTCTGCGAAAGTGATCGTTTCCTTGGTGTTCGTGATGGGGCTGTCGTGGATGATGGCGGCCTGATCGGCGCGGCCACCCGCCACATGGCGGTCAACGGCGTTATAACAGCCGTTCACCTGCGCATCCGCGTACCATTCATACAGGTCCGCACCTTTATCGAAAAGGGCCTGTGTGGGTGCCTTGATCCAGTCGATTGCCTTTGCCTGCTCAAGCCAGAAAGCTTCCGGATTATCCTGTGCTGCCTTGTAAAGCGCTGCGTATCCCATGGCGTTATCCTCCCTCGATGACTGGGCAAGTGTTAGGCGTTGGGGTGCGGGGGCGGCAAGAAAAATTCGCAACGGAGGCGTGCTTTGGGTAAATTTATTTACATCCCGTTGACGGGAGCGGCTTAGCGCGGGTGCGGAAAATGTCGGATTCCGGCCACCCTGTCGAAAACGGATCAGAATCGCCAGCGCTTCCGCAACATACTCAGATTACGGGTGGTCACGGGGGCCGCGCCCTAGGCAAACGGAAGGTAAAACACCCATGGGCGACAAGCGCGCCAACAAGGATAAACAAGCCAAACGCCGGGTGAAAGCGGTGACCACAGCCCAGAAAGCAGCCGAAAAAGCGGCAACTCTCACGGGGCTGGTGGAGCGCAAAAAGAAGTAAACACGTCGGGCGGGGGTCGATCCCCCGCCGTTTTTCATTTATCCATACTGCGCCACGGGCGTACCGGCGATAGCAGCCATGTTCAGCAGCCCGCGCGCCGTGATCGACGGCGAGACGACATGGGCACGGTTGCCCATTCCCATCAGGATCGGCCCGACCTCCAGACCGCCACCCTTCATTTTAAGAATATTCCGCACGCCCGATGCCGCATCGGCATGAGCAAAGATAAGCACATTGGCGGGGCCGCTCATGCGGTTGTCAGGGAACAGACGCGCGCGCAATTCAGGGTCCAGCGCGGTGTCGATGTTCATCTCCCCCTCATAGCAGAAATCATGGTTGCCCTCGTCGAGGATGCGGATCGCCTTGCGCAACCGGCTGCCCGTTCCGTCGCCCTGATTGCCGAACTGGCTTTGGCTGCACATCGCGATGTTCGGCGTCAGGCCAAAGCGGCGGACATGGCGCGCGGCGCCGATAGCGATTTCGGCCAGCTGTTCGGGGTTGGGGTGCAGGTGGACTTGCGTGTCTGCGATGAACAAAGGGCCATCTTCAAGTATCATCAGCGAGAGCGCACCGTGCGCGCGCATCCCGTCCCGGCCCAGCACCTGTTCGATATAATTCAGGTGCCAGCGCGTCTCGCCGAAGGTACCGCAGATCATGCTGTCGGCCTCCTCGCGGTGGACCATGACCGCGCCGATGGCGGTGGTGTTGGTGCGCATGATCGCACGGGCGATATCGGGCGAGACGCCGCGCCGGGCCAGCAGACTGTGGTAGGTTTCCCAATAATCGCGGTAACGCGGATCGTTCTCGGGGTTCACCACATCGACGTCCGTGCCCAGCTTGAGCGCGAGGCCCGCCTTCTCCATCCGCCGCTCGATCACTTCGGGACGACCAATGAGGATGGGCCGCTCGGTGGTTTCCTCCAGCATTGCCTGGGCACAGCGCAGCACCCGCTCGTCCTCGCCTTCGGCAAATACGATGCGGCGCGAAGTGGTGCGCGCAGCCTGAAACACGGGGCGCATGAGCAGGGCAGATTTGAACACCGACCCGTCGAGTTTTCGCTTGTAGGCCTCCAGATCGGCGATGGGGCGGGTCGCCACGCCGGTCTCCATCGCGGCGCGTGCCACGGCGGAAGAAACGATGCCCACAAGGCGCGGATCGAAGGGCTTCGGGATCAGGTAGTCGGCCCCGAACGTCATCTGCTCGCCCTGATAGGCGGCGGCCGCCTCGGCTGATGTCGTCGCACGGGCAAGCGCCGCGATACCTTCGATGCAGGCGATCTTCATCTCGTCGTTGATGGTGGTCGCCCCCACGTCCAGCGCACCGCGGAAGATGAAGGGAAAGCACAGCACGTTGTTGACCTGATTTGGAAAATCCGACCGGCCCGTGGCGATGATGGCGTTGGGACGCACGGCGCGGGCGATGTCGGGCATAATCTCGGGGTTGGGGTTGGCCAGCGCAAAGATGATCGGCGTCTGTGCCATGCGCCCGACCATTTCAGCGGTCATGACGTTGGGGCCGGAGAGGCCCAGAAACAGATCGGCACCCTCGATCACATCGTCGAGCGTGCGCAGATCGGTGTGCTGAGCGTATTCCGATTTGATCGGATTCATGTCGATCTCGCGGCCCGCGTAGACCAGCCCGTGAACGTCGCACAGCCAGATGTTTTCGCGTTTCACCCCCAGCTTGATCAGCATATTGAGGCAGGCGATGCCCGCAGCGCCGCCGCCGGTCGAGACGATCTTGATATCTTCGAACTTCTTTTTCGCCACGATCAGCGCGTTGGTGGCCGCCGCCCCCACCACGATGGCGGTGCCGTGCTGGTCGTCGTGAAAAACGGGGATGTTCATCCGCTCGTTGCAGATCCGCTCGACGGTGAAACAATCGGGCGCCTTGATGTCCTCAAGGTTGATCGCGCCAAAAGACGGCTCCAGCGCGCAGACGATATCCGCCAGGCGCTCGGGATCGGCCTCGTTCAGCTCGATGTCGAAACAGTCGATGTTGGCGAACTTCTTGAACAGGACCGCCTTGCCCTCCATCACCGGCTTGGACGCCAGCGCGCCGATGTTGCCAAGGCCCAGCACTGCCGTGCCGTTCGTCACCACCGCCACCAGATTGGCGCGGGACGTATAGAGCGCTGCGGTGGAGGGGTCTTTCTGGATTTCAAGGCAGGCCTCCGCTACGCCGGGGCTGTAGGCGCGGGCCAGATCGCGGCCATTGGCCAGCGGTTTGGTCGCCCGGATCTCCAGTTTGCCCGGCTTGGGAAAGGCGTGATAATCAAGCGCGGCTTGGCGGATTGTAGGGTTCTCGGTCATGGTGCGGGCCTCATTCCAGATTTAGTTTAGTATTAAACCATTGCATCCAAAGTGCCAGTGGGCATTTGCCGGGCGCAGATCCGAGACTGCTGTAATCCGGCGAAAAGAATGATCGTAAAACCCGTCGCATCTCGGCGCATGCGGCGCTAGGGTGGAGGGCCAACAGGACGGGAGATTCCGGGTGAGCGATTTGAGACAGGTGGCATTGGCTGTGCGGGAAAAGGCATACGCGCCCTATTCGGGATTTGCGGTGGGCGCAGCGTTGCGCGGTGCGTCAGGCACGGTCTACCACGGCTGTAACGTCGAAAATGTGGCCTATCCCGAAGGCACTTGTGCCGAAGCTGGTGCGATCGCGGCGATGGTCGCAGCGGGCGAGACCGCGTTCACCGAAGCTTACGTCGTGGCCGGATCGCCTCTGCCGGTGACGCCCTGTGGCGGGTGCCGCCAAAAGCTCGCGGAATTTGGTGCGGGCGAGGTGGTGGTGACGATGGCGACCGTGGACGGGGTGGAGCAGCGCCTGTCCATTGCCGGTTTGCTGCCCGGTGCGTTCGATCCGTCGTTTCTGGGTCGCTGATGGACGCGCGGAGTATTCTGGCCAAACTGCGCCATGACGTAACGCTGAGCGCGGATGATTTGACATGGGTCGCGGGCGCATTGGCAGATCAGACCCTGAGTGCGGCGCAGGCTGGCGCTTTTGCGATGGGCGTGTGCCGCAACGGGCTGGACGAGGCCGGGCGCGTGGCGTTGACCCGTGCGATGTGTGCATCCGGGCACGTGCTGTCGTGGGATCTGGACAAGCCGGTGCTCGACAAACATTCCACCGGCGGTGTGGGTGACTGTGTGAGCCTTGTTCTGGCCCCGGCGCTGGCGGCGTGCGGCGCCTACGTGCCGATGATTTCGGGGCGCGGATTGGGCCATACCGGCGGCACGCTGGACAAGCTGGAGGCAATCCCCGGCGTGGGCGTGATGCTGGACGAAGCGCGCCTGCGCCACGTTGTGAAGCAGGTCGGCTGTGCCATCGTGGGGGCCACGGGCGATATCGCACCTGCCGACCGCCGCCTTTATGCGGTGCGCGATGTGACCGCCACAGTAGACAGTCTGGACCTGATCACCGCTTCGATCCTGAGCAAAAAGCTCGCGGCGGGGCTGGAGGGTCTGGTGCTCGACGTCAAAGTTGGCTCGGGCGCGTTTATGAAGGATATCGGTGCCGCGCGGGATCTGGCGCAGGCGTTGGTGCGGACGGCCAATGCCGCCGGATGCCCCACGTGCGCGGTGATCAGCGATATGAGCCAGCCGCTGGTGCCGAGCCTTGGCAACGCGCTGGAAGTGGCGGAGGTGATGCGGGTGCTTTGCTGTGAGCAGGCGGGGCCGATGGTTGATCTGTCGGCCACGTTGGGCGGGGTGCTTCTGGCCGGGGCCGGGCTTGCGCGCGATGCGCAGGGGGGTGCTGCGATGATCCGGGCGGCGATTGCCGATGGTCGCGCGGCACAGCGCTTTGGCGCGATGATTGCGGCGCTGGGCGGGCCTGTGCGGTTTGTCGAGGATTGGCGGCGGTTCTTGCCCGAGGCGACCGTTTTGCGCGAAGTCACTTCGCAGAAGGCTGGCGTGGTGCAGGCGATGGATGGCGAGGCGCTGGGCCTTGCGGTTGTGGCGCTGGGCGGCGGGCGTGTGGTGGAGCGTGATCCGGTGGACCCTGCCGTGGGTCTGTCGGGTGTCGTGCGCATCGGCACGCGCGTCGAGCAGGGGCAACCGCTGGCCGTGATCCACGCTGCACGGCCCGAGCAGGCGGACCGTGCCATGGCGGCAGTGCGCGCGGCAATCACGCTGGGCGATGCACCCGTCACCCCGCCTGACCTTATTCTGGAGCATGTTGGATGAGCGCACGGGCATTTTTGATCGTCATGGATTCCGCAGGCATCGGGGGGGCGCCGGACGCAGACAGCTTCTTTAACGGCGATCTGCCCGACACCGGGGCCAATACCATCGGTCACATCGCACAGGCCTGCGCGCAGGGGCGTGCGGAAGAGGGCCGGACCGGACCGTTGAGCCTGCCGCATATGAGCGCTTTGGGTCTGGGAGCTGCGATCAAGGCGGCCAGCGGGCTGGAGATCGCGGCGCTCAATGTGCCGCTCACCGGCACTTGGGGGGCGGCCACAGAAATATCACGCGGCAAGGATACGCCTTCGGGCCATTGGGAACTGGCAGGCCTGCCGGTTCCGTGGGACTGGACCTATTTCCCGCGCACCGAGAATTCATTCGACGATGATCTGATCTCGCGGGTCTGTGACGCAGCGGGAACCGACGGCATCCTTGGCAACTGCCATGCCCCCGGCACCGCCATCATCGAGCGTTTGGGGCCTGAGCATATGCGCACAGGTTTTCCCATCTGCTATACTTCTGTCGACAGTGTGTTCCAGATTGCCGCCCATGAGGAGACATTTGGTCTGGACCGGCTGCTGAAGCTGTGCGCCGATATCGCGCCCGTGCTGCAGGCGCAGCGGATCGGCCGCGTGATCGCACGGCCCTTTGTGGGGGACGCGCAGGCCGGTTTCATCCGCACCCCGCGCCGCCGTGATTTCGCGATCATGCCGCCCGCGCCTGTGCTGAGTAACTGGGTGCAGGATGCAGGGCGCGCCACGTTCGCGGTGGGCAAGATAGGTGATATATTTTCGATGCAAGGCTTTGACGAGGTGCGCAAGGGAACGGATGCGCAACTGATGGAGCATCTGGATGATCTGGTGCGCCACGCGCCGGACGGCAGTCTGGTGTTTGCTAATTTCGTCGAATTCGACAGCCTTTACGGCCACCGCCGCGATGTGTCGGGCTATGCGCGCGCGCTTGAATGGTTCGACGCGCAGATCGGGCGGTTGATCGGTCTGATGCGCGAAGGCGATATCATGGTGCTGACCGCTGATCACGGCAACGATCCGACATGGCCCGGCACCGATCACACGCGGGAGCGGGTGCCCGTGTTGGTGGCAGGCGCGGGGGTGGGCAGTCTGGGGCATATCGGATTTACCGATGTGGCGGGTTTTGTTGCCGCGCATCTCGGGGTAGATGTGCCCTAATCAGTCAAGGAGCCGGACATGAGCGATCAACATCTCACCGTGGTGAATCACCCGCTGGTACAGCACAAGCTGACCATCATGCGCGACAAGGAGACGCCGACGGCGGTGTTCCGGCAGCTTTTGCGCGAGATCAGCCAGCTGCTGGCCTATGAGGTGACACGCAATCTGGCCATGACGACTAAGCGGATCGAGACGCCGATGCAGGCGATGGATGCGCCGACGCTGGACGGCAAAAAGCTGGCGTTGATCTCGATTCTGCGGGCGGGCAACGGATTGCTGGATGGGGTATTGGAGCTGATCCCCTCCGCCCGGGTCGGATTTGTCGGGCTTTACCGCGACGAGGAGACGCTGCAACCGGTGCAATACTATTTCAAGGTACCTGACGGTCTGGATGACCGTTTGGTGATTGCGGTCGATCCAATGCTGGCGACGGGCAATTCATCGGTGGCGGCGATTGATCTGTTGAAAGGGGCGGGGGCGACAAACATCATCTTTTTGTGCCTGCTCGCGGCACCCGAAGGCATCGCTCGGATGAAGGAGGCACATCCGGATGTGCCGATCGTAACGGCCTCCGTCGATGAGCGTCTCAACGAGCTGGGCTATATCATGCCGGGCCTTGGCGATGCGGGAGACCGGATGTTCGGTACGAAATAGGGATCCCCGGGGCAGAGGCATCGCCGCAATCCCTGTCCCGGTCACCCGTTAACCTTGTTTGGCGGGATTATCCACAGGTGCCGCCCTCGATTCGCCCGACCGGGGTGGCCTATTCGAAGATAATGTGGCGAAACTATGGCGATTGTTCACACGACCGCTTTACTCGCACAGCTGGTTTTGACATTCTGACCCCTATATCCTGTGGGGGCACGCATGAAACTTACTAAACTTGTCGCAATCGCCATCTTTTCCGCGTCCATGGGGGCCGGGGCCGCATCGGCCCAGACCCGTCCGGGCAGCGAACCGGCGGAATTTCCTCCCGCCTCGTTTCTGGGAAAGCAGTATGTAGACAGCAAGGGCTGTGTTTTCATCCGCGCAGGTATTGACGGGACGGTTTCCTGGGTGCCACGCGTGTCGCGGTCCCGCACCGGTGTATGCGGTTTCAGACCCACACTCGCGGGTCAGGTGACGCCTGCGCCCGCCGCACCTACGCAAACGGCGGCTGTGACGCAAATTACCAATCCCGCTGCGGCTCCCGCGCCTCGGCCACGCCCTGCGCCTGTCGCGCAGGTACGGCCTGCACCCCAGCCCGCGCCACGGGTCGTCCGTCAGGTCGCGCAGGCACCGGCGCCCGTTGCCGCGAAACCAGTACAGGTCGCGCCTGCGGTGCGGAGCGTCTCTGTCGCCCCGCAAGGGGGCGCCGCCTGTTCGTCCGGCATCTCTGCCGTGGGCAGCCAGTATATGCGCAGCGGAAAATACGCAGTACGCTGTGGTCCGCAAACATCCCCCGTCGTGGGTGCGCAGATTTCCACAGCACCTGCACCGCGTAGCAGCTATGGAAGCGGCCAAAGCTATTCCCGTGCCGCGAACCAGCCGGTCGTTGTGGCGCCGACCACCCGGATCGTGCCGCGTCATGTGGCAGTGAACCGTGTGAACACGACTAACGTGACCGTACCGCAGGGATACAAACGCGTCTGGACCGACGGGCGTCTGAATCCGAACCGGGCCGAGCAGACGTTGGCCGGCCATGCCGCGATGAGCCTCGTGTGGACCTCCACCGTGCCGCGCCGTCTGATCAATCAGGCGGATGGGCGCGATGTTACGGCTTCCGTACCGCTGGTCTATCCCTATACCGATTACGCCGCGCAGCAGCGGCAGCTGGGTCAGGTTACGATTGTTCAGCGCGACGGGCAGGTGCTCAAACGTGTGATCCGTAATGCGCGGGGTGTGGTAGACCCCGAGCCGACGCAGGCGCGTGTCGCCACCGTGCAGCGCAAGCCTGTCTATTCAAGCCGCTCGGCCCCGCAGGCTGCGCCAAAGGCAACAGCGCAGCGCAAAGCGGAAGTGGCAGCGCGCGGTTACGTTCAGGTCGGTGCGTTCGCTGATACCACTGCAGGCCATGATCTGGCCAAACAGGTCCAGCGGATGGGAATGCCCGTGCGTGTGGGTCTCTCTACCAACAACGGACAGACCATGCGACTGGTCATCGCCGGGCCCTTCGTTGGCGCGGGCGATGTGAACCGTGCGGTCAGCCGTCTGCGCGATGCCGGACACAGTGCGTTCGCCCGCTAGGGTTTGCGCACATCAAGTACCGGGAATGGCCCGTCGGAGAGGATCCGGCGGGCTATTTCTTTGGCCCATGCCGCATAGATCACAGGACCGGGGTGAAATCCGTCACTGGCCATATCCAAGGGGTCCAGCGTGTCGGGCAGCAGGATGTAGCTGCAATCAGGCTCGGTGCTCAGATCGCGACGCAGACCCGCGTCAAAGCGCCTGGCGCGGCGGCCCAGCAGCCAACGCAGGGGATTTGGCAGCAGGGGGAATCCGCCGAGTGGGGGTATTTCGCTGATATAAAGGTGCTGCGCCCCGGTTTGCTCGCGGATGAGTTGCCGCAGCTGCCCGTGTGTGCGCAGCCATCCCGCCATGGGGCCGCCACGGGTCACATCATTGACCCCGAGGATTACCAGCACGATGTCGGCGCGTTTGAGACGCTCGCTTTGGAGTTGCGCAAATGTAGAAGATGTCGTGGCGCCTGTGCTGGCAATCAGGCGCCATGTTAGGGTGACGTGCCGATCAAGTGCTTGGGTCAGCTGACCCGCCAATGCCTCTCTTTGCTCGGTCACGCCGACACCGGCAGCAGAGCTGTCGCCGACGATCAAAAGGCGCAGCGGCGGTCCGGTGCCAGTGGTCCCGTGGCGTGGACCGGACGCTTCGGGCAGGCGTAGGGCGCGTTTGCGCAAACGGATGGCCTGAACCAACAGCAGCGGCGACAGCAGGGCGGTGGCCACCGCATCGACAAGGATCATCCGCCGCACAGCCCTTGCAGGCGCAGCCACGTGCTGTCGAGGATCAGGGGATCTGTCGCGATCCCTTTCATCGGATCGCCCTCGATCAGGCCCAGCACGCTTTCACCGGTGATGTCGCGGGCACGGGCATAGGGGGACGCGGGCACGTCCGCCGCCTCGAACAAAGCCAGCAGATTGGCAGTGTCGGGCGCCGTTGCCGGACTGCTCATCAGATGCTCGGCATAGGCGTCGAGCGCGTCTTCCGACAGATCCCCCGTGGTCAGAAGTCGGAAATTCTCCCAGGGGCCCGCCACATCCAGCAGCTCGGCCAGCGGATCACGCTCTACCTGCAAGGCCAGTTGCGCGAGGATAAAGCCTGCGGCGACATCGGGTTCTTCCCAATCCTCGAAGACGGAGCGGTCCAGCACGATTACACCGCCGGGCAGGTGCAGGGCCGGGCGGCCCAGAGCGGGTACGACTGCCAGCTTCGGGGTTTCGAGCCGCGCCCCCAGACGCCGCAAGGCGCGCAGACCGGCCGCATCGCTGCAGAGCGGGCCAGTGACCCGTTGCATCCGCTCGATCAGGGCCACGCCCAATGCCTCGCGTTTGACCTGTGGCACGACGCGCAGGGTGTTGTCGCGCATCGCGCCGGGCAGCCAGAGCAGGACCACGGCGGCCACCGCAGCGATAGACACCCCCACGCCCAGCCAGCGCAGGCGGCCCGGACGGGGCCGGGTCTTGGCGATGACGCGGCGCAGGCTTTCGATGGCGGCAACCATCTCTGCCTCGTGCTCCGGCAGCTCCAGCGTCTCGCCTGCGTCCCCGTCGGGGTGATAGAGGGCGGGAACCGTATCGGGATTTGCGCGCGCGATCGCTGCAATCGACCAGTGGGTGATCGCCTGATCGTTCATGTCGGAAATGATGACGGTGGCATTGCCGATCGACACGATCACCTCGCGCCGCTGCCCGTCGGGATCAGGGCGCCACAGGCCGGTGGCCTCGAGGCGGTCGTATTTCGTCAGTGCGGTCATTTTCGGCGTCTGCTCGGCGTTATTATTGTGCAGCTACAGTATCACCTGCGCCGCGCAGGGCAATGGCGCGCGCCGCATAACACACGGCTCACAGGGTCGCGGCAAGTTTGCGCAGCTCGAACTTCTGGATCTTGCCGGTGGAGGTTTTCGGAAGCTCCTGAAACACGATTTTCTTGGGCGCTTTGAACCCTGCGAGTGTTTCTCGGGCAAAGGCGATGAGGGTGGCCTCGTCGATCTCCACGCCCGGCTTCAACTCGACGAAGGCGCAGGGGACTTCGCCCCATTTCTCGTCGGGCTTGGCCACCACAGCGGCCAGCATCACGGCATCGTGGCCCATCAACGCGCCCTCGACCTCGACCGAGGAGATGTTCTCGCCGCCTGAAATAATGATGTCCTTGGCGCGGTCGGCAATCTGGATATAGCCGTCTGGGTGTTGCACTGCGAGATCGCCGGAATGGAAATACCCGCCCGCAAAGGCCTCCTGCGTGGCGGCGGGATTTTTGAGATAGCCTTTCATCACCGAATTGCCCCGGATCATGATTTCACCCTGGGTCGCCCCGTCGCGGGGAACCTGGCCCATGGCGCTATCCAACACCGTGATATGCTCCATCATCGGATAGGCGACGCCCTGACGGGATTTGACGGCGGCGCGGGCGGCTTTGTCCAGCGCACCCCAGTCTTCCTCGCGCCAGATACATTCGGTGACGTGCCCGTAGGTCTCGGTCAGGCCGTAGACGTGGGTGACGTTGAATCCCATGGCCTCGAATTTGCCCAGTGTGGCAGGGGCGGGGGGCGCGCCTGCGGTGACAACCTCGACCATATGCGAAAAATCGCGGCGATCCTGTGCGCTGGCGTTGACCAGCATGTTGAGCACGATGGGCGCGCCGCCGAAATGTGTCACGCCTTCATCCGCGATGGCGTTAAAGATCGCGGCGGCGGTGATATCGCGCGCGCAAACCAGCGTGCCGCCCACCAGCGGCATCAGCCACGTGTGGTTCCAGCCGTTGCAGTGGAACAGTGGCACGATCTGCATGAATATGGGATGCAGCACCATCCGCCACGACACGACCGTGCCCATGGTCATCAGATACGCGCCGCGGTGATGATACACGACCCCCTTCGGCCGCCCCGTCGTGCCAGAGGTGTAATTGAGCGCGAGGCTTTCCCATTCGTCCTGCGGCATGTGCCACGCGAAACCGGCGTGACCGCTCGCGATCACGTCCTCATAGACAGAGTGGCGTCCTGTCGCGGGAAAGCCTGCGGCGGTGTCGGGGACTTCGATAATCTGTGGCGCTGTTTCAAGACGCGCGGCGGCCATCTCGGCCAACTCTACGAATTGGGTATCGACCAACACTACGCGGGCGCCGCCGTGCTCGAAGATATAGCTCACCGTGTCTACATCGAGACGCGTGTTGATGGTGTTGAGGACAGCACCGCAGGCGGGAACGCCGAAATGTGCCTCTGCCTGCGCAGGGATATTGGGCAATATCGTCGCCACGACGTCACCGGGAGCCACGCCCATGGTGGTAAGCGCTGACGCCAGCTGCGTGCAGCGCGCGTGATACTGGGCATAAGTGACACGGTGGTCGCCGTAGACCACAGCGGGGCGGTTTGCGAAGACATCAGCAGCCCGGCGCAGATGCGATAGCGGCGTGAGCGGCACGTAATTGGCGTCGCATTTCTCCAGCCCGGTCTCGTCTTTCATCCAGCCCATCTGTGACACTCCACCAAGTTTATTCGCCGCCCACCGCATCGCAACATTTGCGCCGACGTCCCGCCACGATATGCAGGGGGCAGGAATTTGCAATGACCAACGTCGCATTGCCGAACGGGAGCGCAGGATGAGCAGTACAACATTGAGGCCGGGGGCTGCGGCCATCTCCATTCTGGGAGGCATGTTCGTGCTGGGGATCACCGATAACTTCGTGCCTTATATTTCCGAGACAGGTTCGCTGTGGCAATTTCACATGCTGCGCGGCGTGCTGGCGGTGGTGCTTTTGGTGCTGTTGGCGGCAGTCGGGATCGGTGTGATCCGTCCGGTGCGCTGGGGTGCAGTGCTCGGGCGGTCGGTATTTCCGGCGACGGCGATGCTGATCTATTTCGGGTGTCTGTCGGTCCTGCCCATCGGCGTAGTGGTGGCGGGGCTATTCACGGCACCGATGTTTGTGTTGCTGATTTCGGTGCTGTTCATGGGTGAGCGTGTGGGTCTGGTTCGCATCGCTGCCGTGGTGCTGGGCTTTATCGGCGCGATGCTGGTGATCCAGCCGGACCCAAACGCACTTGATCTCGTGGCCTTCCTGCCGATCGTCGCGGGGATGCTCTATGCCATAGGGGCGGTGGTGACGCGCCTGTGGTGTGCGGCGGAAAGCACGATATCGCTCTCGGCGGGGTTTTTCGGGATGCTTGCGCTTTTTGGTGCGGTTGGTTTGATGGTGCTGCCTGCGGGCGGACCTTTGGGCTTTGACGGTTTCGTCCTGCGCGGATGGGTGCCGCTTACAGGTGCGATGTGGTTCTGGATTTCGGTGCAGGCGGTAGGTTCCATCATCGGGATCGGCCTGATCTTTCGCGGCTATCTGCTGGGCGAGGCGGGATATGTCGCGGTGTTCGAATACGCGCTGCTGGTCTTCGCCAGCTTTTGGGCCTGGGTGCTGTGGGGGCAGACGGTGGGGCCACTGGCGCTGGTGGGGATGGCGCTTATCGCGGGGGCGGGCGCTGTGATCGCGCTGCGCAGCGACGCCGCGATGCCGGTGCGTGCGGTCAAAGTTCCGGAGGAGGCCCAGTGATCCTGTCGCGCGGGCGGCGCTATTTATTCATCCATGCGCCCAAGACGGGGGGCACTTCCATGGCGCTGGCGCTTGAGGCGCGGGCGATGAAGGATGATATCATGTCGGGTGACACGCCCAAAGCGCGCAGGCGGCGCAAGCGGCTGGAGGGGGTGCAGGCGGCGGGGCGGCTCTGGAAACATGCGACGCTCGCCGATCTTGACGGGCTGGTGCGGGCGGACGAGTTGGAGGATCTGTTTATCTTCACCCTCGTGCGCAATCCCTGGGACCGCATGGTCAGCTACTATCACTGGCTGAAGGGACAGAATTTCGCACATCCCTCTGTCGCTTTGGCCAAGGGTCTGACATTCGAGGCGTTTGTCGCCGCACCGCTTATCGCACAAAGCTTTGCCGCAGCGCCCGCCGCATCCTATGTGACGGACGCGCAAGGGGTCGAGCGGGCGGATCTTTTTATCCGGCTGGAGCATCTGGCGGAGGATCTCGCTCCGCTTGAGACGCATCTGGGGCTGACGCTGGACGTCCCGCATGTGAACCGCAGCACGCGGTTTGCTGACTTCCGGGACAGTTATTCGGAGGTAAGCCGAGATCAGGTTGCGCAGATCTGTGCGGAGGATATCGCGCGGTTTGGCTATCGCTTCGAGGATTGAGGCTAAGAATTTCTCTAAACTTTTACAGAGTGACCGGCTGATTGTGCTCGAACTCAACCAAATCTTAAGTGATTTGGGCGAATTATCATGCAAACGGTACACAATGCCCCAGGTCTGCCCAATTTTTGGCCCTTGGGTGCCCCACGAATCGCGCCAACTGACGCCAAGTTATAAACGCACCCCGCAGAGGGCGCAGACCACCAAGGGGAAATGAAATGTTTGGAATGGGATTTAAAGTGCAGCAACCGAACCGACGTACGGCCGAGATGTCAGGCGCTTATGACGGTGGCCTTGCGGCCCTGAGCCACGGTTTGATGGCGGGCACCCGCGTGGCCAGCAATCTGGGATGGCGTGCGATTGATGCGCTGGCGGTTGGCGATAAAGTTCTGACATTCGACCACGGGATGCAGGAGATCACAGATATCCGCCGCGCCCATCTGTGGCTCGACGCTCCCGACAGCGCGGAGGCGCTTTGGCCGGTGGTCGTACCCGCAGATGCGCTCGGCAATCGCGAGGAACTGGTCCTGCTCCCCGATCAGGGCGTGATGATTGAAAGTGACGCGGCGCAAGATATGCACGGCGATCCGTTTGCCGTGATCACAGCGCGCAGCCTTGTCGGTTTGCGCGGAATCCGGCAGCGGCGCCCCATGCAGCGGGTGGAATTGTTTGCGGTTTATTTCGCCCACGACGAAGTAATTTATGCTGAAGGCGGTGCGCTGATCCATTGCCCTGCCGACATGTCGACACTGGACAAGTTTCTGGAGGCCGGCACCCCGACCTATACGGTCCTGTCCGGCGAAGCGGGCGAGGAGTTGGCCGATATGATGTATCTTGAAGAGCAAATGACGCCACCGGCCGTGGATGCAGGATTTTACGCAAGTCTCTGACAGGCGCCAGCGTAAGCGCGAATAGATGACAAAAGGCCCGCATAAAGCGGGCCTTTTCGATATTCACTAGGACCGTGAGGACTTTATGCGGCTTTTTCGGCTTTTGGTCCGAAGCGGTCATAAAAGCTTTGGTTCTTCTCGGCCATTTCGCGCAGCAAATCGGGGCATTTGAACCGCTCGCCGAACTGCGCTTCAAGCTGGTCACAGCGCTCAGCTGCGTAGGGCGTGCCGATCATATCGAGCCATGACAGCGGACCACCGGACCAAGGCGCAAAGCCCCAGCCGAGGATCGCACCCACATCGCCCTCGCGGATATCCATAAGCACGCCTTCCTCAAGCGCGCGCACGGCTTCGAGTACCTGCACGAACATCAAACGGTCCTGCACGTCCTGCAATTTGGGCTGTTCTTCGGCCAGCGGATATTTGTCCTGCAAACCTTTCCAGTATCCCAGACGCTTGCCTTTTTCGTCATAGTCGAAATAGCCCGCCTTGGTTTTGCGCCCCAGACGGCCCTTTTCTTCGAGCCAGACAATCAGATTATCCGCCTCGGACGCAGGATAGGCATTGCCCATCGCGGCCTTGGTCGCGCGCATGATTTTCGTGGCAAGATCGACGGATGTCTCGTCGCCCAATTGCACCGGACCCACGGGGAAGCCCAGCATTTGCGCGGCCTGATCAATGTACCACGGCGCCACACCTTCTGTGATCATGCGGTTCGCTTCGTTTCCGTAGGGGATGATACAGCGGTTGGCGTAGAAGAAGCGCGCGTCGTTGACGACGATTGGCGTCTTGCGGATCTGGCGCACGTAATCGAGCGCTTTTGCCACTGCGCGGTCGCCGGTCTCGGCGCCCTTGATGATCTCGACCAGCAACATCCGCTCGACCGGCGAGAAGAAATGGATGCCGATGAACTGCTCCGCGCGGCTGCTGGCCTTTGCCAGATCGGTGATCGGCAGGGTCGAGGTATTGGAGGCATAGATGCAATCCTCGGGGATCACCGCCTCGACCTTCTTGGTCATCTCCGCCTTTACCTTCGGGTCCTCGAACACCGCCTCGATGATCAGGTCACAGCCCTTGAGCGCGTCGAGATCGGCGGTCGCGGTAATGAGCTTGAGCAGGGCTTCCTTCTTCTCGGGCGTCGCTTTCTTGCGCGCGATACCTTTGTCCATGTAACTCTCGGAATAGGCTTTGCCTTTGTCGGCGGCCTCTTGATCGCGGTCGATCAGCACCACTTCGATGCCCGCCTGCGCCGACACCAGCGCGATGCCTGCGCCCATCATGCCCGCGCCCAGCACGCCCAGTTTTTTCACGCGCTGGTCTGCGACGCCCTCGGGGCGCACGGCCCCTTTTTCCAGCGCTTCCTTGTTCAGGAAAAGCGAGCGGATCATCGCGGAGGAGGTGGGATTCATCAGCACGGACGTGAACCAGCGCGCCTCGATTTTGAGCGCGGTATCGAACGGCACCAGTGCCCCTTCATAGACGGCCGACAGCAGCGCCTTGGCGGCGGGGAAGACGCCTTTGGTCTTGCCGTTCACCATCGCAGAGGCACCGACAAAGGTCATGAAACCCGCAGGATGGTAGGGTGCGCCACCTGGCATTTTATAGCCTTTGGCGTCCCACGGTTTGAGAATATCGGCGTCCTTGGCCGACAGGACCCACGCACGGGCGTCGGACATCGGATCATCGCTCACCTCATGGATGACGCCTGCCTTTTTGGCGTCCGCCGGGGCCATCATCTTGCCTTCGAGCAGCAGGGGAGAGGCGGCCATCGCGCCGAGCATCCGCACCAGACGGGTGGTGCCGCCCGCGCCGGGGAAAATACCGACCTGAATTTCAGGCAGACCTATCCGCGCCTTGGGGTTGTTCGCGGCAAAGATACGGTGCGTGGCCAGCGGCAGTTCCAGACCGATGCCCGCCGCCGTGCCGGGCAGGACAGAAGCAACCGGCTTGCCCCCTTTGTTGGTCTTCGGGTCCATGCCCGCCCGCTCGATCTTGCGCAGCAGGTGGTGCATTTTCATCGTGCCCTCGAACAGGCCCTTGGCGGGATCGTCGCCCGCGTCCTCGCGCATTTTCGCCAGCAGGTTGAGGTCCATCCCCCCCGCAAACGACCCTTCCTTGCCCGAAGTGATGATGATTCCTTTTACGGCGTCATCGGCAAGGGCTGTGTCGATGCACTCGCTCAGTTCGGTGAGCCCGTCGATGGACATCACGTTCATGGATTTCTCTTCGACATCCCACGTGATCGTGGCGATCCCTTCGGCATCGGTTTTCAGTGTAAAATCGGTCATTGTTGTTTCCTTCCTGTGGGCCGGATGGCCATGTATCGTATCCGCCGCCGGGGCGGGGCCGGGCATCACGCCAGATCGGGTGTCGATGTGCGGTTGTGCCAGTCGGTGTGTGAAATTTCGTTCGTTGTGCAGATTGCGCGCCAGACCCCGTCGGTCAGGCGCAGTGTAATGAAGGAGGTGTAGACGGGCACGATCCGCTGGCCGTTTTTCATCAGATGCGTCTCGTAGCTGCCAACGGCCATCGTCGGTCCGAGTGGCGTGATATCGCGGACCACACGCACCAGATCAGTCACACCGCGTCCCTTGACCCCGCTCACAAACTTCTCAAATCCCGCGACAAGGTCTTCGCGGGAGGTGATCGTCTTTGTGTAGGAGGCCGTCATGATGACATAGGGCAGCTCGATCATATCGACGTAGCTGTCCGCGTCACGGCGCACGAGGCCATCCACAACACGGTCCATGAAAAGCTGCAGGTCAAGCATCACAACGGCGTCCTTTTTTGACGAAGCGGCGTCCGGAGAACGAATGGTTCAGACCCGTTCAATGATCGTGGCGGCTCCCATGCCGGACGCGATACACAGGGTGGCAAGGCCCACTTCCTTGTCGGCGCGCTCAAGCTCGTCGAGCAGCGTGCCGATGATCATTGCGCCCGTGGCACCCAAAGGATGGCCCATCGCGATGGCGCCGCCGTTCACGTTGACCTTGTCGTGGTCGACGTCAAACGCCTGCATGAACCGCATCACGACGGCGGCAAAGGCCTCGTTCACTTCGAACAGGTCGATGTCACCGATGGTCATGCCATTGTCGGCCAGAATCTTTTCGGTAACGGGGACCGGGCCGGTCAGCATGATCGTTGGATTGGTGCCGATCTTGGCCGTTGCGCGAATACGCGCGCGCGGCTTCAAACCGTATTTCTCGCCAAATTCCTTATTGCCGATCAGGACCGCTGCTGCACCGTCCACAATGCCCGAGGAGTTGCCGGCGTGGTGGATGTGGTTGATCTTTTCGAGGTGCGGGTACTTCAGCAGCGCGACTTTATCAAAGCCGGGCATGACCTCACCCATCTGCTGGAACGCGGGGTTGAGCGCGCCGAGGCTTTGCATATCCGTCTGCGGGCGCATGTACTCGTCGTGGCTGAGAATTTCGAGACCGTTCTGATCGCGGATGGTGATGACGGACTTTGAGAACCGCCCCTCGTCCCAGGCTTTCTTGGCACGCTGCTGCGATGCGATGGCAAGCTGGTCGGCATCTGTACGGCTAAAGCCATATTCGGTGGCGATGATATCGGCGGAAATGCCCTGTGGCACGAAATACTGATCCATCGCGATGCTGGGATCTGCGGCAATCGCCGCACCGTCACTGCCCATTGGCACCCGGCCCATCATCTCCACCCCGCCTGCGATATAGGCCATACCCGCCCCGCCGCGCACCTGATTGGCTGCCAGGTTCACAGCCTCCATGCCAGAGGCACAAAAGCGGTTGATCGCAAGGCCGGGGATACGCTCGTCCAGATCGGAGGCCAGTACCGCGGAGCGCGCAAGGCACCCGCCCTGCTCCATCACTTGCGTGACATTGCCCCAGATCACATCCTCGACGGCGTGACCCTCAAGGTTGTTGCGGTCCTTGAGCGCGTTCAGCGTCAGCGCGGACAAGCGCAGCGATGTCAGCTCGTGCAGCGCGCCGTCAGCGCGGCCCTTGCCGCGTGGGGTGCGCAATGCGTCATAGATATAGGCTTCGGTCATAGTATTCTCCTTGGTTCGCCCAGCGGGCGCGGTAATTTCGGTTCAGGCCCGGTCGGCGGGGGAGCCGGGCATCAGATCGTATGGGGCTTTCCAGCCCGGTGTGTCAGACAGACGGGTCAGCCATGCGTCGATGTTCGGATAAGCGCTGCGGTCAAAGCCGAAAGGCTCGGGGTAATAGAGGTAGCCGCAGCAGCTTAGATCAGCATTGGTGATGCCATCGCCAACAATCCACGCGCGACCCTCAAGATGGGCGTTCAGCGTATCATATGCCGCAGCGAGGCGGCCCTGATTGAAGGCGATGACTTCCTTGAGTTGCTTGTCTTCTGGTAGGAAATTCATCAAAAACCGCGTCATGCCGGCCATCGAGCTGAGCTTGTGATTGTCCCACAGCACCCAGCGCAGGATCTCGCGCCGCTCAGCTGCGTCTTTGCCGCCAAACTTACCGGATTTCTCCGAGACATAATCCTGTATGACACCGGACTGCGTCAGCTTGACGTCGCCGTCCACCATGACCGGTGCCTCGCCCAGATTGTTGATCTGGCTGCGGTAACCCGGGGTCCGTGTCTCGCCCCCGAAAAAATCGACCTTCACAGGCTCCCAGTCCAGACCCGAAAGTTCGAGAGCGAGGGCCGCCTTGTAAGCGTTGCCGCTTTCGCCGAAGCAGTAGAGTTTGATCGTCATTTGGCGGTTCCTGTTGTTCGTGTTGAGCGATGGCTGTCTTGGAGATGTCGTTCGCTAGAGATTGCGCGAAATCAGTTCCTTCATGATTTCGTTGGTGCCACCGTAGATGCGCTGTACGCGGGCGTCGGTCCACATTTCGCCGATGGCATAGTCCTGCATGAAGCCGTAGCCGCCGTGCAGTTGCAGACATTCGTCCAGCACCTCGCCCTGCGTGTCGGTCAGCCAGTATTTGGCCATGGCGGCGCGGTCGACGGTCAGCTCGCCGCGCAGATGTTCCGCGATGCACTGGTCGAGGAAGGCACGCGCGACGGTGGTTTTTGTTTTGCATTCGGCAAGTTTAAAGCGGGTGTTCTGGAATTGGGTGAGGGGCCCGCCGAATGCCTCGCGGGTCTGGCAATACTCAATCGTGCGCGCCACGGCACCTTCCATGGCGCCAACGGCCTCGCAGGCAATGATGAGGCGCTCCTGCGGCAGCTGACTCATCATCTGGTAAAAACCTTTGCCCTCTTCCCCGCCAAGGATGTTTTCGGGTGGGATTTCAACGTTGTCGAAGAAAAGCTCGGAGGTGTCGGAGGCGTGTTTGCCGATTTTGGCGAGATTGCGACCGCGCTGAAATCCGGTCGCGCCTTCGGTTTCGACGACGACAAGGCTCACGCCTTTAGACCCCAGCGTCGGGTCTGTTTTAGCTGCTACAATGATCAGTTCGGCGTGCTGGCCGTTGGTAATGAAAGTCTTTTGCCCGGAAAGGCGGTAGGCGTTTCCGTCGCGGATTGCCTTCGTCTTGATGGCTTGTACGTCGGAGCCGGTTGAGGGTTCGGTCATCGCCAGTGCGCCGACCATTTCCCCCGAGATCATTTTGGGCAGCCAGCGGTGCTTTTGCTCTTCGGTGCCATAAGCCAGCACGTAATGCGCCACGATGCCCGAGTGGATGCCGGTGCCCCAACTGGCAAGGTTCGCGCGCGCGGCCTCGATCAGGATCGCGGCCTCATGGCCGAAATCGCCGCCTGCACCGCCGTATTCTTCAGGGATGGAGGGGCAGAGCAGCCCAAGCTGTGCGGCCTCGTTCCACGTGCTGCGGTCCATCTGGGATTGCTCGCGCCATTTGGCAAACCGCGGTGCCCATTCTGTATTGATGAAATTGGCCGTCATTTCAGCGAGCACTTTGTGCTCGTCGGTCATCCAGCTGGACGTGGCGGGGGCGAAATCTTTCATCCGACCACCTGTGCGGTACCTTTGGGAAATGTCACGTCCTTGAAGTCAGGATAGACTTCGCGCATCAGCCCGATCTGGCGGGCCTCGTCGATGCGTATGAGATGCCACGCGCCGCCATCCTCAAGCGTGAGGGTATGGGTGTCAGATTGCAGTCTGCGCCCGTCGTCGGTCTGCACCACCGTTCGGGTCGGGATCAGACCGTAGGGGCGACCGCTGGGCGTGGTGAGGAATTCTGCATCGTCGAGGGACATGCCGAATGACAGCACTTTCACATCGCGAGTGGCTGCGCGCGTGAGTTTCGCCATCTCGCTGCGCAACAACGCCTCGGGCACGCCACTGTCGGTTGCAATTGCCGTGATGATACGCGGAGGAACGACATTCACGATCTGAGTGGTGTCATTGTTGATGAACGCCTGCTCAAAGCCGGAAATGCGCGCGGCGATTGCGGCACGGTCGGCGGGCGGCACCTGATACGCGGTGGTGGTACAGGCGGTCATGAGAAGGGTGGATGCGGCAAGCAGGCTGCGGATCATCGGGTCATCTCCTGTTTTTCGTGCTGCGCGGTCAAAGCAGTCTTATCTTTTGCGGCTCTCCAGATCGGAGTTGAACAGACGCAGGCGCGCGGTCAGATTTTCCTCGTTCATCACCGAGGAAAAGTTCTCGAACAGAAAAGACAGCGCCTCGCCCTCGTCGAGCCCCGCCTCGGCGCTGAATTTCTTGAGGCGGCGATATCCGTCTTCCGTCATGGCGACGGGAAAGCGGCGGGTCAGGCGAAAGCGTTTTGGCACATGTCTCTCCGGTTGTGGTGGCGGGGAAAAGGTTCCCCGCCGACCGCAGCTTAGAAGTTTGCCGCGTCGAGCGCCATAACCGTATCGGCACCCGATTGGATGCGCGTCAGATGCAGCGCCGTTGCGGGGAGTTGGCGTGCCATATAGTAGCGCCCGGTCGCCAGCTTTGTCTCGTAGAACGTGGCGTCTGTGGTGCCGTTCGCCAGTGCGTCACGCGCCGCTTTACCCATCATGCCCCACATCAGACCAAGGCAGACATGGCCGAACATGTGCATGAAGTCATTGGACCCTGCCAGCGCGTGGTTGGGGTTTTTCATGCCGTTTTGCATGAAATACATGCCAGCGGCTTGCAAATCCTTGCTCGCAGCCTTGAGCGGCTCGATAAAGTCTTTGTCAAACGCCTCGTCCTGCCCTGCGTTATCCTTGCAAAAGGATTTGACCAGATCGAAAAAGGCCATCACGTGCTTGCCGCCGTCCTGTGCCAGCTTGCGGCCGACCAGATCAAGAGCTTGCACACCGTTGGCACCCTCGTAGATCATGGCAATGCGGGCATCGCGGGTGAACTGGGACATGCCCCATTCCTCGATGTATCCGTGGCCGCCATAGACCTGTTGGGCCTTGACGGTCATGTCATAGCCGACATCGGTCAGGAACCCTTTGATGACCGGGGTCAGGAGCGAGACAAGACCGTCTGCGTCTTTGTCCTCGGAACGGTGGGCCGCGTCGATCATCGTCGCACCCCAGAGGATGAAGGCGCGCGCGGCCTCGGTGAACGACTTTTGATCCATCAACGAGCGGCGGATATCTGGATGCACGATCAGCGGATCGGCGGGTTTTTCAGGGGCTTCGGCACCTGTCACGGCGCGACCCTGAAGGCGGTCATGGGCATATGCCAACGCGTTCTCATAGGCGACCTGCGCCTGCGCCACACCCTGCATGCCGACGCCCAGACGGGCCTCGTTCATCATGGTGAACATGGCACGCATGCCTTTGTGCTCTTCGCCCAGCAGGTAGCCTGTGGCGTCGTCATAGTTCATCACGCAAGTGGAGTTGCCATGGATACCCATCTTGTCCTCGATGGAGCCGACCGCAGCACCGTTGCGCGCGCCCAGAGACCCGTCTTCGTTCACGTTGACCTTGGGCACGATGAACAGCGACACGCCTTTGATCCCCTCGGGGCCGCCTTCGATCTTGGCCAGCACCAGATGGATGATGTTGTCGGCCATGTCATGCTCGCCCGACGAGATAAAGATTTTCTGGCCGGTGATCTGGTACGACCCATCGCCCTGCGGCACGGCTTTGGTGCGCATCAGACCCAGATCGGTGCCGCAATGGGGCTCCGTCAGGTTCATGGTACCGGTCCACTCACAGCTGACCATCTTTGGCAGGAACAGATCCTTTTGCGCGTCTGATCCGTGGACGAGAATCGCGGAGGCGGCGCCGTGCGTCAGACCTTGATACATCGTGAAGGCCATGTTGGCTGACGAGAACAACTCACCCACCGCCGAGCCGATGACGGCGGGCATGTTCTGACCGCCGTATTCCTCTGGCATGTCCAGACCGGGCCAGCCGCCTTCTTTGACCTTCTCGAAGGCCTCTTTGAACCCCTTGGGCGTGTAGACAATTCCGTTCTCAAGGCGGCAGCCTTCCTTGTCGCCCGAGGCATTGAGCGGGGCGAGCACTTCGCTCGTCAGCTTGCCCGCCTCTTCAAGGATCGCGGAGGTGAAATCAGGCTCCAGATCGGCATAGCCAGGCGTTCTGGCCTGTGTGATCTTAAGCACATCATGCAGAACGAACTGGATGTCTTTCGTCGGGGCTGTGTAAGTTGGCATTCGGTTTCTCCCTGAAACGTATGTCTGTTGGTCTGGATCAGCTGGCGATGCGGGGCTGGACAAGGGATGACATCACCTTTTCCGCCCATTTCAACTGGTCGCGTAAATCTGTGATCGCACTGTCTAGCTCGGCGCGCTGCTGTTCGAGATCTTCAAGTCGCTTGCTCGCCAACTTATAGGATTCTTCGATCTGCAACTGTTGGCCGTCGCCTTTGTAATAGAGGTCAAGCAGCTGGCGGATTTCCTCCAGCGAAAAGCCGAACCGCTTGCCGCGCAGGATCAACTTCAGCCGGGCGCGATCACGCTTGGTAAACAGGCGTTTTTGACCGATCCGCTGTGGAAACAGCAGCTCTTTGGCCTCGTAAAAGCGTAAGGTACGCGGGGTGACGTCAAACATGTCACACATCTCGCGTATCGTCGTCGTATCGGTACTCATCAAAACTAAATCACTCCGCATGCGCACGCTCTTGGGCGGCGGTTATAGACGTATATCTTCTCTCTGCGGGTTTACGTAGTCATACGTCGCGTCACTTTGAAGGGGGCGCGGATGTCACGTCACGTCACTTTGCAGTGTCGTGTTTTATTGTAAATTGTAAGCGTATTTATGACGTATGTGGATCAGAATTGCCCAACGCGTTCAGGATGTCTGGCCCAGCGTCTCAAGTGTCACGTCGCGAAGGCGGGTCAGCTCGCTCAGCGCTTCGTCAAGCTGGCGGCGCTTTTCCGACAGCTCGTCGATCTGGCGGTTGGCCATCGTAACCCAGGCCTGCATTTGCGCCTCGGTCCCCTCATTCTCGTAGATCAGCAGCCATTGGCGGATATCCTCCAGCGCAAAACCAAAGCTGCGGCCGCGCAGGATCAGCTCCATCCGCGCACGTTCGCGTGCGCCGTAAAAGCGGGTCCGGCCCTCACGGTCGGGCGACAGCAGCTCGATATACTCGTAATATCGCAACGTGCGCGGCGTCACGTCGAATTTCGCGCACATCTCCTTAAAGCTCAGGCGGGTGTCATCGCTCATGTCAGGCTGGTCCTCCGGCATGCACGCTAAAACCACTGGCCGCGATGTGCAACGCCCCCTCTTGCCCTTTATGCAGGCTTGGGCTGTAAAGGGGCCAAGGTGCGGCCCGTTTGTCGCCCGACAGGAGGGCCAATGGCCGACAAAACAAGGCTCGCACGCCAGTTCATCGAGGCGTTGCCCCATTCCGTAATGCTGGGGATGGAGCCGCAGGAAATGGGCGATGGTATCGCCGTGATCAGCATGGGCTACAAGGCCGAGCTGGTCGGTGATCCCGTTACGGGGGTGATCCACGGGGGCGCGGTCTCTGCGCTGATGGACACCTGTTGCGGGGCAGCGGTGATGTGCCATCCGGATGTGCGCGGCGGTACCGCTACAATTGATTTGCGCATTGATTACATGCGCGCGGCCACGCCGGGCCAGACGATCACGGCGCGTGCGACCTGCTATCACGTGACGCGATCTGTTGCGTTCGTGCGCGCGGTGGCGCTGGATGACGATACGGGCAATCCGGTGGCCAGCGCCACGGGCGCCTTCACCGTGGAGGGCCGCAAATGAGCAGTCGCAAACGCCCCGAACCCGTGCAGGTGGTCAAACAGCGCCGCGATGCCGCGCTGCGCGCCTTGGCCGGTGGCGTGCCCTATATCCGCTTTCTGGGGATCGAGTTCGAGCGCCGGGGGGATGAGCTGACCGGCATCATGCCGTTCAAGCAAGAGCTGATCGGCAATCCACTGCTGCCCGCGCTGCACGGCGGTGCCACGGCGGCATTTCTGGAGATCACCGCAGTGATGACCCTGAACTGGGCGCATCTGTGGGATGATCTGGAGGCGGGCAAGCTCAATCTGGAAGAATGTGCGCCGCAGGATTTGCCGCGCCTGCCCAAGACAGTGGATTTCACGGTGGACTATCTGCGCACCGGCCTGCCGCGCGATGCCTATGCGCGCGCGCGGATCACGCGAGCGGGGCGACGCTATGCCTCTGTGCAGGTCGAGGCTTGGCAGGACAACCGCGAACGGCTTTATGCGCAGGCCATGGGCCATTTCGTGATGCCCGCCTCCCGTGGCTGAACAAGCTCCCGCTTCTGTGACGGTAGGCGTGCTAAGCCACCGCCGCGTCCTTAACATCGCCATCCCTGTGGTTTTGTCGAACGCCACCGTGCCGATACTGGGCGCGGTGGACACCGGCGTGGTGGGGCAGATGGGGCTGGCCGCACCCATCGGTGCCGTGGGCATCGGCGCGGTTATCCTGTCGGCGTTTTATTGGGTTTTCGGTTTCTTGCGTATGGGCACCGTGGGCCTGACCGCTCAGGCCGACGGGCAGGGGGACGCGGGCGAAGTTGCGGCCCTGCTGACCCGCGCGCTGATGATCGGTCTGGGCGCGGGCGTCGTGATCATCGCGCTGCAAACCGCGCTGTTCTGGGCAGCGTTTCAGGTCTCGCCTGCCAGTGCGGAGGTCGAAGGGCTGGCGCGGCAATATATGGCGGTGCGCATTTGGTCGGCCCCTGCTGCCATCGCACTTTACGGCATCACCGGCTGGCTCATCGCGCAGGAGCGCACGCGCGCTGTGCTGGTGCTGCAACTGTGGATGAACGGTCTGAACATCGGTCTCGATATCTGGTTTGTTCTCGGCCTTGGCTGGGGGGTGCAGGGGGTGGCGCTGGCCACTGCAATCGCGGAATGGAGCGGTTTTGCGCTGGGTCTGTGGTTTTGCCGCGCGGTCTTTGCGGGGGTGGCGTGGCGCGCGTGGGACTCCGTTTTTGATACGGCGCGCTGGGTGCGGATGATGTCGGTGAACACCGATATTCTGATCCGCTCGCTCATGCTTCAGGCGATATTCGTGAGCTTCATGTTTCTGGGCGCGGGGCAGGGCGACGTGACGCTGGCGGCCAATCAGGTGTTGCTGCAATTCCTGATGATCGCCGCCTTTGCGCTCGACGGGTTCGCCTTCTCGGCGGAGGCGCTGGTGGGCAAGGCGTTCGGCGCGCGTGATCTGGCGCGTCTGCGCCGTGCGGCCCTGCTGGCCAGTGGTTGGGGCATGGTGGCGGCGGGGCTGATGGCGTTGGGTTTTGCGGTGTTTGGCACGGCAATCGTCGAGGCGATGACATCGTCGGATGTGGTGCGGACGCAGGCGCGGGTGTACCTGCCCTACGTGGTGGGCCTGCCCGTGATCGCCTGCGCGGCCTTCATGCTCGACGGGATATTCATTGGCGCCACGCGCAGCCGCGACATGCGCAACATGATGGCGGTTTCGTTTGCGGTCTATGTGGTCTGCGTCGCGGTGCTGGAGCCTGCCCTTGGCAATCACGGGCTGTGGCTCGCGATGCTGATATCATTCGTAGTGCGTGCCGCAACCCTTGGCGCGCGCTATCCCGCGCTGGAACGGGCGGCGGGTTAAAGCCAGTCGCCGCGCCGCGAGCCCACGGCCTCTGCCACGCTTGCAAATCCGTCGCGGGCCAGATGCGCGTCGATGCCGCGGGCGATCTCGCCCACCAGCGACATGCCTCCGAACACCAGCGCGGTATACAGCTGGACCGCACAGGCACCCGCGCAGATCTTGGCATAGGCCTGATTTGCGTCGCCAATCCCGCCCACGCCGATGATCGGCACATCCGTCAGCGTCGACAACCGCGCGAGAACGCGGGTGGATTTTTCGAACAGCGGCGCGCCCGACAAGCCGCCCATCTGGTCTCGGTGGGCCGATGTCAGCCCCTCGCGCGAGAGGGTCGTATTGGTGGCGATGATCGCAGCAACGCCTGAATTGGTGGCCACTTCGGCCACATCGGCAATCTCGGCCTCGGTCAGGTCGGGCGCGATTTTGAGCATGACGGGCGTATCCCCGCGCACGGCCATCACCCCCTCCAGCAAAGCGGCCAGCGCCGCCTTACCTTGTAGATCGCGCAGCTTTTCGGTGTTGGGCGATGAGACATTGACCGTGGCGAAATCCACGCAGCCTCGGGCGGCTTCCATCACGCGGGCGAAATCCGCCGCGCGGTCGGTGCTGGTCTTGTTGGCACCAAGGTTGAGGCCGACAGGGATGGTGCGTTTGGCGGCTTTGATCCGCGCACAAATTGCCTCAATCCCGTCATTGTTGAAACCGAAGCGGTTGATTGCGGCGCGGTCTTCGGTCAGGCGGAACAGGCGGGGTTTGTCGTTGCCGGGCTGGGGCAGGGGCGTGGCGGCGCCCACTTCGATAAAACCGAAACCGGCAGCACTCAGCGGGGCGATGGCGGTGGCGTTTTTGTCAAAACCTGCCGCCAGACCCACGGGATTTGGCAGGTCCATCCCCGCCACCACAGTGCGCAGGCGCGGCGAGGTCACGGGGCCGGGCGCAGGGGCGAGCCCCGCGCGCAGGGCGCGGATGGCCAGAGTGTGTGCTGCTTCGGGATCAATGCGGCGCAGCAGGCTCAGGCCCAATCCTTCGATCAGCGCATTCATGCGAAGATATCCTGTGGAGGCAGGGGCGCGGTGCGGATCAACCGCGAATTCATCACAGCCGCCTGACGGTGGACCACGGCCAGCTTGTATTCAGGATCGGTAATCATGGCTAGGAACGCACCTGCATTGGGGTATTGCGCGATAAACATGGCATCCCAGCGATCCTCGGGAGGGCCGATCAGCGCGACCTCGTAGCCGCCGCGCCAGATGATAGATCCGCCGACACGTTTGAGCACAGGACCGCTTGCTTCGCCGTAATTGGCATAGGCCTGCGCACCGCTAAGCCCACTGGCGGCCAGCGGGTGATCGGCGGGATAGTCGGCGTGGTCGAAGAAGCGCACGAGGTTGAGCATATTGACCGGCACATCGCGGGGCAGGGATTTGAAAATCTCGAACTGCGCGCGTTGGGTATCGCGGTAGTCGGTCACTCGGATGCCTCCAGCAGACCGGCAGGAAACTGGTGCAGGCCATCGACCAGTGGCAGCGGCTGCGCCCAGACCACATCGCCCATCGTCAATTTGCGGTAGAGATGCGGGAACAGCGCGTCGCCGCGCGAGACCTCCCACTCCAGCGTCTCCCCCAGAGCGTCCGTTTCCAGCGCCACAAGGAAAAGCCCCACTGCGCCCGCGAAATGCTTGGCAGCGGTCTCGGTGACCTGCTGGGCAGTGGAAAGGTGGATATAGCCATCGGCCACATCAATGGGCGCGCCGGTCGTCTCGCCCTCCTTGCGCAGGGTTTGCCATTCGTCGGTGCGGAGGAGTTTGTATATAAGCATGGGTGGTGTGATGCCTTTGCGCGGGCAGGCGGTCAAGGGGCATCGCAGTCCCCTATGACGCAGCGCAAGGCCCGATAACTGTCTTTGACAGCTTCGCCCGCCCGCGCCACGATATCGCCAGATATTCCATTTGGGGGACCCCGCCGTGAAACGATTCCTTTTGAGTGCCGCGGCCCTTGGCCTGACCGCCGGCATGGCCAGCGCAGATTATACGCTCACCATTTTGCACACCAACGACTTTCACGCGCGGTTTGAGCCGATCAGCGGCTACGATGGCCCCTGCGCCGCTGAGGATAACACCGCAGGCGAATGCTTTGGCGGCACCGCCCGTCTGGTCAATGCGGTCGCCGATGCCCGCGCGCGCAGCAACAATTCAATCCTTGTCGATGGCGGGGACCAGTTTCAGGGCACACTGTTCTACTCCTACTACAAAGGCACGCTGGCCGCCGAGATGATGAACAAGCTGGGCTATGATGCGATGACCGTCGGCAACCACGAATTTGACGATGGCCCCGAGGTGCTGGCCGCCTTCATGGCGGCGGTCAATTTCCCCGTGCTGATGTCGAACGCGGACGTGGGTGCCGAACCGTTACTGGCCGAGACGCTGGCCAAATCCACAGTGATCGAGCGGGGCGGCGAAATGATCGGCCTCATTGGCCTTACGCCGCAGGACACGCCCGAACTGGCCAGCCCCGGCGACAATATCACCTTTACCGATCCGGTGGCGGCGGTGCAGGGCGAGGTTGATCTGCTGACTGCGCGTGGCGTCAACAAGATTATTGTTTTGAGCCATTCGGGCCACGGCGTTGACCAGCGTGTTGCGGCGCAAACTACAGGCGTCGACGTGATCGTGGGCGGCCACACCAATACCTTGCTCAGCAATACCGACGAAAACGCGGAAGGACCGTACCCCACCATGGTCGGCAATACCGCGATTGTTCAGGCCTATGCTTATGGCAAATATCTGGGCGAACTTAACGTCACATTCGACGATGACGGCAACATCAGCGAGGCGGTGGGCAACACCCTGCTGATCGACGCTTCCGTGGGCGAGGACGCGCAGACTGTCGCGCGGATCGCGCAGATGGCCGCGCCGCTTGACGAGATTCGCAACACCGTCGTGGCGGAGCTGGCCGCACCGCTGGAAGGTGACCGCGCCGTTTGCCGCGTGCAGGAATGTTCGATGGGCAATATGATCGCCGACGCGATGCTGGCGCGGGTGGCGGATCAGGGCATCACAGTCGCGTTGCAAAACAGCGGTGGCGTGCGCGCCTCCATCGACGCGGGCGAGGTGACGATGGGCGAAGTGCTGACCGTGCTGCCCTTCCAGAATACGCTTTCTACGTTTGAGATAAACGGTGCGGTGCTGCTTGAGGCACTGGAGAACAGCGCGAGCCAGATCGAGGAAGTTTCGGGGCGTTTTCTACAGGTGGCGGGCATGACGTTTACCATAGATCAGGGCGCCGAAGCGGGTGCGCGCGTGTCAGAGGTGATGATCGCTGGCGCTCCCTTGGAGATGGACAAGTTCTACGGCGTTGTCTCCAATGATTTCGTGCGCAATGGTGGCGACGGCTTTGCGATGTTCGAGGGGGCGGCGAATGCCTATGATTTCGGGCCAGATGTGGCCGATGTCGCGGCCGCGTATCTTGCGGCCAACGGACCCTACCAGCCTGTCGTCGGGGGACGGATTACGATGAAATAGGCGAAGGGTGGAGCACCTGTTGCCGCGCTGGAAAGAGGCGCCGCATCGGCGGGAATGGCGCATGCTTGCACGCTTTTTCGGGAAATTTTTGGTGCGTTCTGACAGGAGGTAAATCTAATGTGCGGACGCATGGCGCTCACCTTGCCGCAACAGGCGATGGCGCAGATCTTTGAAGCAGCTCCGGCCAATACGCTGCCTGAGGGGCCAAATTACAACATCTGCCCGACGAACCGGATCACCGTTATCAGCGGCGGCCCGGATCAGAAGCGCGCGATGGAAGGAATGCGCTGGGGGCTGATCCCTGAGTGGTACAAAGCGCCAAGCGACGGACCGCTGTTGATCAACGCGCGGGCCGAAACGGTACTGGAAAAGCCCGCGTTTCGCACCGCAGTCCATGCGCGGCGCGTCCTGATTGTGGCCAGCGGGTTCTATGAATGGACCAAGCATGCGCAGGGAGGGCGTGATCCGTGGTACATCACGCGGCGCGATGGCGCGCCTTTGGCGCTGGCGGGGCTGTGGCAGGCGTGGCGCGATCCGGCCAGCGGCGAAGATCTGCGCACCGTCGCTGCCCTCACCATAGCCGCGAACAAACCGATGCAGGCCATCCATCACCGGATGCCCGTTATTATCGAGCAATCCGATTGGGCGCTGTGGCTGGGCGAGCGGGGCAAACGTGCCGCACCGCTGATGCGGGCGGCAGCCGATGATGTGCTGCACTGGCACCGCGTTGGCCGCGCGGTCAATATGAGCCGCGCTGAAGGCCCAGAGCTGATCGAGCCATGGGATCCGCCAGACGAGACCGAGGCGTAGCGCGGTCAGTTGCCTTGAGTGATTTCCGGCGGCTCGGAGAAATTCATCACGCCGGTCACAACATTCGCCGCATCACCGCTTGGCGCAAGGCCGGTGAAGTCGCTTGGCATGCCCTCGGTCAATGCAAGCGTTGCCTCGGCGCCGTTTGCCATTGCGGCAATCACCCAGCTGCCATCGGAGGCGGCAAGATCGCGCGTCTCGCCCGACATGTTGACGAAGACAACCTCGTCGCCCGGCTGAACAAAGCTCACATCGGGGAAGAAAGCGTGTTCCATCATCAGAATGCGGTATTGCTCGGCGGAGGCAGAGCCCGTCGTCCAGATAAGCGCAGCAGCTGTCACAGCGGCGCGCAGAATAAATTTGCTAAGCATTGCGATGCTCCTTCGTGTCGGCCCCCACCGTCACAGAGATTTTCAATAGTCCCCGATTGTGGCCGAAGTGAGGCGTTCATGACCGCTTAAGCATGTTTTGCACGGCATCACTTGCTGTCGGTCTGACCCTTGAGCCATGTGCAAAAGGCCTCAAGCGCTTTTGGCGGCGGGCGGTCATCGGGCCAGACCAGATAGTAGCTTCCGATGCTCTCGGTTGTCTTGTCGGAGGCGGTGATGAGCTGGCCATCCTTGAGATAGGGTGCTGCGACGAAGGTGGGCAACAGGGCGATGCCCAGCCCGTGTACCGCCGCCTGCGCCATGGTTGCGAACTGGTCGAACATCATGCCGTGCGGTGGATCGCAGGGGTGTCCCACGGCTTTGAGCCAGCGCGCCCATGCTCTGGGCCGCGTCTCCAGGTGCAGCAGCGGGTGGCTGAGCAGGGCCGATGGCGTCTCGAACGGCGCACCCACAAGATCCGGCGCACAAACCGGCACCACCGTTTCGGGCATCAGGGGCATGTAATGTACGCCCGGCCAATCCTCGTGGCCAAAGTGGATCGCCGCGTCGAACGGGCTGGGCCCCAGCGCAAAGGGATGCAGGCGCGTGGACAGGTTCACCGTCACTTCGCGGTGTGCAGCTGCGAAATCCGACAGCCGCGGGGCAAGCCAGTGCATCCCGAACGCAGGCAGGATCGCCAGCGTCAGCACACCGGTCTGCGCCTGCGTTGCTGCATTGACCGAAGCCTGCGCCAGCCGCCCCAGCACTTCGCGGACTTCGCGCAGGTATTCCGTTCCCGCCTGCGTGAGCGTCAGGCGCCGCCCTTGCCGCGCCATCAGCTGCACCCCCAGCTGACCCTCAAGCGCCTTGATCTGGCGACTGATCGCCGATTGCGTCAACGACAGCTCTGTCGCGGCCTGCGTGGCGCTGCCCAGCCGCGCGCACGCTTCGAAGGCCAGCAGTGCAGCAATAGAGGGAAGGTATCTTCGGGGGGCGATCATGTATGATTAAAACTCATAGGTTAAGGACGAAGCATCGTTAGAAGTTTGCGCGCAAATATGCAATAAAGTCACCAAGCAAACTTAGATTCTATCTGAAAGGTTACGCCATGAACGCCGAAACCCCTATTCTCAAAGCAAAAGATGCCCCTGATCTGGGCCAGTTCGAATGGTCCGACCCGCTGCGTCTGAACGACCAGCTGCACGAAGACGAGCGGATGATCATGGAAAGCGCCCGTGCCTATGCGCAGGAAAAGCTTCAGCCGCGCGTGATCAACGCCTTCGCCAATGAAGAAACCGACGCAGGTATCTTCCGCGAGATGGGCGATATGGGCCTGCTGGGCGTCACGGTCCCCGAGGAGTATGGCGGGCTGGGTGGCTCTTACGTCTCCTACGGTCTGGTCGCGCGCGAGGTCGAGCGTGTGGACAGCGGCTACCGCTCGATGATGTCGGTGCAAAGCTCGCTCGTGATGTACCCGATCTATGCCTACGGCTCCGAAGCGCAACGCAAGAAATTCCTGCCCAAGCTGTCGTCGGGCGAGTTCATCGGCTGTTTCGGCCTGACCGAGCCTGACGCAGGGTCCGATCCTGCGGGCATGAAAACTCGTGCGGTCAAAACCGCTAATGGCTACAAGCTCACCGGCTCGAAAATGTGGATCTCGAACGCGCCAATCGCGGATGTCTTCGTGGTTTGGGCCAAGTCGGAAGAGCACGGCGGCAAGATCCGCGGCTTCATCCTTGAGAAAGGTATGAAGGGCCTGAGCGCGCCCAAGATCGGCAACAAACTGTCGCTGCGCGCGTCGATCACCGGCGAGATTGTTATGGACAATGTCGAAGTGGGGGACGATGCACTACTCCCGAACGTGCAGGGTCTCAAAGGCCCGTTCGGGTGTCTTAACCGCGCCCGTTATGGCATTTCCTGGGGTGTTATGGGCTCGGCCGAGTTCTGCATGCATGCCGCGCGTCAATACGGTCTGGACCGTCACCAGTTCAATAAGCCACTGGCACAGACGCAGTTGTTCCAGAAGAAACTGGCTGACATGATGACCGAAATCTCACTCGGCATGCAGGCCAGCTTGCAAGTCGGTCGTCTGATGGACGATGCAAACGCCGCGCCGGAAATGATTTCCATCGTCAAGCGCAACAATTGCGGCAAAGCGTTGGAGATCGCGCGCCACGCCCGCGACATGCACGGCGGCAACGGCATTTCGGGCGATTACCAGGTCATCCGCCACATGATGAACCTTGAGACGGTGAACACCTATGAGGGCACCCATGATGTGCACGCGCTGATCTTGGGCCGCGCCATCACCGGGTTGCAGGCGTTCTATTAATCCAGGGCCGATACCCGAAAATTGGAATAGCCCGCGCATACACTGCGCGGGCTTTTTTCTTGTCAGTCGCGAACGGCGGGTGCGCCGCCCTCAAAATTGTTTCCATTCGCATAATCACAGGGCGCTTCCTGCATTTCCAGATGAAGCCCCTCGCCGGTATAGGGATGCGCCCGCGCCAGATCCTCGTCCACCTCGATCCCGAGACCCGGAGCAGTGGGGGCAGTGACAAATCCATCTTCGACGCGGATGCTGCCCTTGATCAGGTTGTCGTGGAACGGGGTCTCGATCGTTTCTGCCATCAGCAGATTGGGAATACTCACCGCCAGTTGGATATTCGCCGCCCACTCGATTGGGCCGGCATAAAGATGCGGCGCGATCTGCGCGTTATAGGCTTCCGCCATGGCAGCGACCTTCTTCATCTCCCATATGCCACCCGCACGCCCCAGCGCAGGTTGCAGGATCGTCGCCGCCCCGCTGCGTAGCACGGGCGCAAACTCCGCCTTCGTCGTAAGGCGCTCTCCAGTGGCGATGGGGATCCGGACCGCACACGCGACCTTCGCCATCTCGGCTACATTGTCCGGTGGAATAGGCTCTTCGTACCACAGCGGGCTATAAGGCTCCAAAGCTTGCCCTAACCGGATCGCTCCTGCGGTGGTGAATTGCCCGTGGGTGCCAAACAGCAGATCGGCACGGTCGCCCACTGCCTCGCGGATCGCTTTGCAAAAGGCGACGGATTGGGAAATATCGCTCATCGCAGGCATGTGCCCGCCGCGCCGTGTGTAGGGACCGGCGGGATCGAACTTCATCGCAGTATAGCCCCGGTTCACCGCGTCCAGCGCGGATTCTGCCGCCATGTCCGGTGATGTCCAGAACTCCGCGTGTTTGTGATGCGGCAGGGGGTAGAGATACGTATAGGCTCGGACCCGTGCGTTCATCACGCCTCCCAACAGGGCGTAAACAGGACGCTCGCGCGCTTTGCCCAGTATGTCCCAGCAGGCAATTTCAAGGCCCGAAAAGGCGCCCATGACGGTCAGATCAGGCCGCTGAGTAAAGCCGGCCGAATAGGCGCGCCGGAACATCATTTCGATGTTCTCGGGGTTCTCTCCGGCCATGTGCCGCGCAAACACATCTTCGATAACCGCCGTCATGGCCACGGGGCCGACGGAAGAGGCATAGCATTCGCCCCAGCCAGCAATCCCGCAGGCGGTCGTCACTTTCACCAGTATCCAGTACCGTCCGCCCCAGCCCGGTGCGGGCGGCGCGGTCACGATAACATCCAAATCCTTCAGCTGCACCCGCTCACCTCATTCCCCCAATTCCGCACCGTCAAAAAGGTCTTCATTTTCCCCTCTAAACTCAATTCCGAACCATCGACCTGCGCCGACAGCTGATCACTTCTCACCGGTCAAACAAAATCACGTTGCGCCGCGCCGCACCTGTTTTTGTATCTGCGATTGCATCGTTGATCTGTGCCAGCTCCCAACGCCCCGAGATCAGCTCGTCGAGCTTGAGACGCCCTTGGGCATAAAGATCGACCATCCATGGAATATCGCGCTGGATCACCACATCGCCCATTTTCGATCCGACCATGCCCTGACCGACGGCGGCCAGCATCACCGGCTCATACGTCGATGTCGCGCCGGAATGGGGCATCCCCACCATCACGACCCTCCCGCCGTAGGCGAGATATTTGGGTGCGGTATCGTAGGCGGGGATCGCGCCTACGGTCACAATAACCGCATCCGCACCCCGCCCCATCGCCTTTTTCGCCTCGTTCCACGGCTTGGCACCGGTCGCCAGCACCCCGTCGGTCGCGCCGAATTCACGCGCGATAGCGAGCTTTTCTTCGCTCATATCCACGGCGACGATGCGACGTGCACCGGCGATCCGCGCGCCCTGAATGGCGTTGAGCCCGACGCCGCCCGCGCCGATCACGACCACATCCTGACCCGCGCGCAGCTTGGCCGCGTTGACCACTGCGCCGACACCGGTGATCACACCGCAGGCAATCAGCGCCGCACATTCTTTCGGTATATCTTCGCTGATCTTCACGACCTGCCGCTGGTCCACCACAACCGCTTCGGCAAAGGCACCGCAGGCCATCGCCTGATGCAGTTTACCGCCATCCGCCGTTTTGATCGGCCCGTGATCGCCGTCATAGGGCGTGCTGCACAGAGTAGGCGCACCGCCCGCGCAGGACGGGCAGGTGCCGCAGGAGCGGATGAGCGTGACCACGACGCTGTCGCCTAAGGCGATCCCGTTTACGCCAGACCCCACTGCAACGACCTTGCCTGCCGCCTCGTGGCCGTAAACCGCGGGCAGCGATCCGCCCCATGCCCCCTCGGCAAACGATATGTCGGAATGGCAGATCGCGACCGCATCGAGGCTGACCTCGACCTCGCCTGCCTGCGGCGCACGCAGCGTAATGTCCTCCAGTTTAAGGGGGGCGCCAAATTCATGGCAGACGGCGGCTTTTATCGTTTTCATGGCGTGTGCTCCTTGATGTTGCGGCCAAGGGTTGCGCAGATCGGCGGCATGAACAACCCCTTATGCCGACACAATTTGCAACGCCGCTTCAGGCGCGCGGACGCGTCCCGATCATCAGTGTCACAAGGCCCAGAATGCTTAACCCCGAGGCCAGCAGAAAGGGCGCACCGGGCAGATACACAGGCGCATCCGCATCGGTGAACTGTGCAAAGGTAAAGGTCATCACCAGTGGCGAGATCATCATCGCCAGCGCCGAGGCGGAGGTGAGTGCACCCTGCAATTCTCCTTGTGCGTCATCAGCCACCCGCGCCGACATGATCCCCTGAAGGGCAGGCGGTACGATTCCGCCCATTGCGGCCAGCGGCGTGAGGATCAGCACCCATGTGCTGGAAGTGATGACGGCGATGCCTGCAAGGCTGACAATACTGAACAACTGCCCGGCGATGACCGTGCCACGTTCGCCCAGTGCTTTGAGGATGGGGCGGATCAGGCCGCCTTGGATCAGCGCCATCGTGATTCCGAACAGCGCGAGCGACAGGCCGATGGTCGCCGGCGTCCAGTCGAACCGTTCCTTGCCGAAGTATGACCAGACGGCGGGATAGACGGCAAAGCCCACGAAGTAGATGAAATAGACCAACAGCAGTGGCGTCACCCCCGGCAGGCGCCCCAGCGAGCGCAGCGCGCCGAGCGGGTTCGCGCGGCGCCAGTCGAACCGGCGGCGGTTTGCCTCGGTCACGGTCTCCTTCAACACGATCCAGCCAAAGATTGCATTGCCAAAGGCCAGCCCCGCCGCCAGCCAGAAGGGCGCCCGCGTGCCGTATTCAGCGAGCAATCCGCCCAGGATCGGCCCGAGGACAAATCCCGCGCCAAAGGCTGCCCCCACCAGACCGAACCGTGCCGCGCGTTCATGGGGTTCCGAGATATCAGCCATATAGGCGGTGGCTGTGGATTGTGTGGCCGCCGTGATCCCGCCGATCACGCGGCCCAGCAACAGCAGCCATATTGCGCCCGCGACCGCCATCAGAACATAGTCGAGCGCCATGACGACCAATGCAACCAGCAGGACAGGCCTGCGGCCAAACCGGTCCGACAATCCGCCCATGACGGGCCCGAACAGAAATTGCATCACGGCAAATGTGGTCGACAGGATTCCGCCCCAGATCGCCGCTTGTGCCAACGTGCCGCCGCCGACCTCCTGAATGAGGTCGGGCATCACGGGCACGATCAGACCGATGCCCATGGCGTCAATCATGACCGTCAGCATGATAAATATGACGGGCAAGCGTTGGATGCTACAGCGCCTTTGTCCGTGTGACGAAGGCCATTGCTTCTTGCGGCGCGAGGCCCATGCTGCGGTCGGCGTCAAACAATCCTGTCGGCAGATCAGGATAGGCTGCGCGCGCGGTCTGCTCCAGATCCTCGCCCGTTCCCTGCGATCTTTGGCACAGCATCTTCGCTTCGCTCTGCGCCTGCGGGCGCGGCATGTCGCGGGCAAGAGCAAAGCTCAGCGCTTCGGCGTGAATGAGGCCAAGTCCTCCGTGCAGCGTGGCTGTCATGGCGTCAGTGTTTGGTGCCATTCCATCGCTGAGCTTCTTTGCATGCTGCAAGGCGCTCGCAGTGCACAGGGCGATCTGGGGCAGGATCATCCATTCGGCAAACCACGCGGCACCGTCGCGCTGGTGAAGATGCTGGGTCGCCGGGGCGAGGGCGCAGCGAAGGCCGGTCATCTGGTATCCCAAGGCCTGTAGTGCGGAGGGGCCAACCGGGTTTTGTTTTTGCGGCATGGTCGAGGAGGCACCCGTAGCGCCGAGCGTCACTTCGCCGATCTCGGTGCCGGTCAGAGCCACCAGCGTTGCACCCATACGCGACAGTACGGAAGTGACCTGGGCCAACCAGTCGGCAATGCGCAGGATCGGGCCACGATCCGTGTGCCAGCTGCGGTGCGGATCGTTCAGGCCCAGCCCTTCGGCAAGGGCGGCGCGTGTCTTTGCAGCGTCAGGCCCAAGAGCCGACGATGTGCCCGCAGCACCCGAGAGAGAGACGAGCAGAGACGAGGACCGCAAAGCAGGAAGGGCATCGACCAGATCGCACAGGGCATTGCCCCAATCCGCCACCACCGCACCCCAGCTGGTCGCTGTCGCGTGTTGTCCGTAAGTCCGCCCCGCCATCGGGGTCGACGCGTGTGTCTTTGCTTGTGCTGCGAGCGCGGCAATCACGGCACGCAGATCGCTTTCGGCCAGCAGCAATAGTTGCCGCAGGCGCAGCATCAGCCCGGTGTCGATGATATCCTGCGAGGTTGCTCCCCAATGCACGAATTGCGCATGCTCGGGTGCGTTCATCTCGGCGCGGAACGCGGCGACAAGGCCCGGCACGCTCACGCCGTTCTCGCCTGTGGCTTTTGCAATCGCGCCGGGGTCGATCTGGATCTCCATCGTCGCGCGCTGGATTGCCTTGGCGCTCAGCTCGGGGATGATGCCTTGGGTGGCCTGCGCCCGCGCCAGCGCCCCTTCGACCAGCAGCATCGCCCGTATTGCGGCGGTATCGGAAAACAGCCGCCCCGCCTCGCCAGTCGGGAAGAGTTGTGCGTAAAGCGGGCTGTCGAAAACACTTGCGGCCATATCAGAACGGCCCGCTGTCTTGATAGGGCACCCTGTCAGACATGTCCGACGGCCTTGAGAAAATCGCTCAGCACTTGGGCAAATTCTTCGGGCTGCTCCACGCAGGGCAAATGCCCCGCACGCCGGATCAGATGAAATTGCGAGCCGGGGATCAGATCGACGGTTTCGCGCACCAGATCGGGCGGGGTGGAGCCATCTTCGGTTCCCGCTATCCCCAGCGTGGGCAGGCGCAGGCCACTGGTCGGAGTGTAGAAGTCGGTGCCGGAAATCGCCGCCGAGCAGCCCGCATAGCCGTTGGCTGCCTGCTGCACCAGCATATTGCGCCACAGTTCCAGTTCGGGCTGTTTGCGGAATTCTGCGGAGAACCACCGCTCCATCACCGCATCGGCGAGACACTCGATGCCGCCCTTGTGCACGGCCGCGATCCGCTCGTCCCACAGGGCGGGATTGCCGATTTTGGCGGCGGTGTTGCTGAGCAACATGGCGCGGATCAGATCAAGCCGTTTGACGGCCAGCCCCTGTGCGATCATGCCGCCGATGCTGAGACCGACGAAAACGCATTCTTTGACCTCAAGATGGTCCAGCAATTTTTCACAATCGCTGATGAGCGATCCCATGGAGTAGGGGCCGCTTGGGACAGTGGACAGACCATGACCGCGTTTGTCCCAGCGGATGATGCGCAGGCCTTCGGGCAGCATCGGCAGAATGGGATCCCACAGGCGCATATCGGTGCCAAGCGAGTTGGCAAAGACGACAGGCGCGCCATCCGCTGGGCCATCCACGCGGTAATGTATCCGTACATCTCCGGCGTCAAATATTTGCATTACTCTTCTCCCCTTGCTTTATGCCGCCCGGTTGCAGCCTCGCGCAGACGGGCGGTCTGTGCGGTAGCGCGGTTCACAGGTGCCCCAATGCGCGGGCAAACATGGCGGGGTCTACGTTCCCGCCCGACAGGGTGACGATTACATCATCGCCCTCAATTTGGTCCTTGCGGTAAAGGGCTGCGGCGAGGGCTGCGGCGCCTCCCGGCTCGGCCACCAGCTTAAGCCGCAAAAAGGCCTGCGCCATCGCTTCCAGCGCGTCGTCCTCGCTGATGACCAGTCCGGGGCCGCAGAGCCGCTTGAGAATTGGCCATGTAATGTCGCCCGGTTGCGGCGTAATGATCGCGTCGCAAATATTGCCGGACTGGCTGCTGTTCCGCTCGATCTGGCCTGACATCAGCGAGCGGGCCACATCGTCAAAGCCTTCCGGTTCGGCGGTGCGCACGCGCAGGGTGGGCGCGTCCGCCTCCAGCGCCAGCGCGATGCCTGCCGTCAGGCCGCCGCCACCGCAACAGACGATCACGGTTGCATCCGTGATGCCGCGCGCGTTTGCGTCCTCTGCGATTTCCAACCCGCAGGTGCCTTGGCCTGCGATCACAAGTGGCTCGTCAAAGGGTTTGACCAGGGTCAGCCCGCGTGCGTCGCTCAGGCGCGCACCGATCTCGTCGCGCGATTCCGTCTCGCGGTCGTAGAGGACCACCTCTGCGCCGAGGCTGCGCGTGTTGTCGATCTTGAGCCGCGGCGCGTCCGAGGGCATGATGATGACCGACGAGACCCTGTGCATCTGCGCGGCCAGCGCCACACCCTGTGCGTGGTTGCCGGAGGAAAACGCGATCACCCCCTTGGCAAGGGTATCCGGATCAAGTGCCGACAGCGCGCTGTAGGCACCGCGAAATTTGAAGCTGCCGGTGCGCTGCAAACACTCCGGTTTGACCCAGACACGGCGGCCCGCGATCTCGTCAAGGAAGGGCGAGTTGAGCAGCGGTGTGCGCACCGCATGGCCCTCGATGCGGGCGGCAGCGGCGCGGATCATGTCGATGTTCATTCCATCGCCTCGACCCAGCGGTGCAAGGCGGCGATCGCCTCCGGCTCGTCCAGAAACGGGATGTGCCCGCGATCGGGCACGCGGCCCAGGATCATATCGGGGCGGCGCTTTTGCATTTCCGCGACCGTGTCCGCGGTCAGCAGATTGGAGTTCAGCCCCCAGATCAAAGCCAGCGGCAGTCCCTCCATCGCGTCGAAGAAGGGCCACAGATCGGGCATCATCTGGTCGCCTGCGGCCAGCACTGCGTCGCGCAGATGTTTGTCATAGGTGATGTGGAGGCCACCCTCATCCTGTGTGTAATGCTTGCGCGCTTCCTCCAGCCAGCGGCCCTCGGGCATATTGGCAAACTCGGGGAAAGCGCGGGCCATGGCGGCGGCGGCTTCCTCGTGGGTTTTGGCACCCGGATTGCGGCCGATATACTCTTTGATGAACTCGATGCCCTTGGGGTCAATCACCGGCCCTACATCGTTGAGCGCCACGCCCAGCAGGCGGTCCTTTGCCCCGCGCGCCAGCCCCATCGCGTTCAGCCCGCCGCGCGAGGTGCCAAGGATCGCGACCTTGTCCAGCCCCAGATGATCGAGCAATTCGATCACATCGCGGCATTCGATAGGCAGGGCGTAATTCTTCCACTCGGGGTCAAAGTCAGACTTGCCGCGCCCGCGGTAGTCGAGCTTGATCAGGCGACAGTGCTCCAGATGTGGCGTCACATAGTCGAAATCGGCCGTCGTCCGGGTCAGGCCGGCGAGGCACAGCACCGGCAGGCCAGCCCCCTGATCGGTATAATACAGCTTCAACCCGTCGGAGGTGGTGAAATATGTCATTTAGTGTCCTGCCAATTCTGGAATGCCTGTAAGATCTTTGAGGACATGCGCGGGTGTCCAGGGAAGGCGGTCGACCGGATCGCCCGCGCGATTGACCCATGCGGTGTTAAAGCCGTATCCCGTTGCCGCCGCCGCGTCCCAGCCATTGGAGGAGACGAACAGTACCTCCTTTTTGGTGCAGCCAAACTGCGGTCCGACCAGATCATAGACCCGCGCGTCGGGTTTAAAGATCCCCACGCTTTCGACCGACAGCAGCGCATCCAGGTCGCCGCTGATACCAGCACTGTCGACTGCGCCACGCAGCATGGCGGGGGAGCCATTGGACAGAATGCCGGTCATCAGCCCAGCCGCTTTCAGTGTTTGCAACATCGCGGGCACCTCCGGGTAGGCGCCCAACTCCCAGTAAAGTTGCAACAGCCGCTCGCGCAGGGCGGCGTTGCCGTCGTGTCCCGTTTTTTCCAGCGCCCAGTCCAGCCCCTCTTGCGTGACCTGCCAGAAGTCGCAATGCGCGCCCGAGACGGCGCGCAGCCAGCTGTATTGCAGCTGTTTGAGGCGCCAGTGTTCGGCCAGTTGCGGCCAGTCGTTCTTGATCGCGGCAAAGTCGGGCTCGGTGGCGGCGCTGCGCGCGGCGGCGGCCACATCGAACAAGGTGCCGTAGGCGTCGAAGATACAGGTGGTGATGGGCATGACGTCTCCGCGACACATGAAAGGGTTGATTTGCCGCACAGTGACATGGGGCAGACCCTTGGAAAAGGGTGAAATGGGGGGTTGCGGTTCCGGGCGCGGCTTGAAATGCTGCGACCACCTTTTGGAGCACCCGCGCAGATACGTGGCCTCCCCACTCATTCCTGACACATATTGGAGACGACTTATGGCCGAAGTTAAGGCAGGCGATACCGTACATTTGCACTATACCGGCACTTTGCTGGATGGCACCACATTCGACAGCTCCGAAGGGCGCGACCCTTTGCAGTTCGAAGTAGGTTCGGGCCAGATCATTCCCGGTCTGGATACCGCCATCCCCGGCATGAAGGTGGGCGAGAAGAAAGTGGTCAAGATCGGCGCAGATGATGCCTACGGTCAGGCCAACCCCGAAATGCGCCAGTCTGTGCCGCGCGAAGGCATTCCGGCAGAGATTCCGCTGGAGGTTGGCATTCAGTTGCAGATGCAAACCCCCGATGGGCAGGCGATGCCTGTGACCGTGATCGAGGTGGACGAAGCGACCGTGACATTGGACGCGAACCATCCGTTGGCAGGTAAGGATCTGCAATTCGACATCGAGTTGGTGAAGATCGACGCGGCCTAAGCACCGATTTTCAAATACGAATTAACGCCGCTTGCAGATCGCAGGCGGCGTTTTAGTTTGCGGTGTTTGGAAAACTCAGCGCTTTTTGCGCAACCGAATCACGACATCGACCGACGCGATCTCCGCGCCCTCGGGGGCATCCGGAAGGCGTGCGATCACAAGCTGGTCTGACGGGGCGTCCGAGAGCCGCGCTTCATCCTCCCAGAAAAAATGCGGATGATCGTGGGTGTTGGTGTCGAAGTAACTGCGCGATCCGTCTACGGTGACCTCTTGTAGAAGGCCCGCATCACAAAACGCCCGCAGGGTGTTGTAGACGGTGGCCAATGATACGCTGTCGGCACCATCCTTGGCCGCTTCAAACAGGCTTTCTGCTGTCACATGGCGATGCTGGCCGTCCCCTACCAGTAGCGCGGCAAGGGTCAGGCGCTGCCGCGTCGGGCGCAGCCCCGCGGTCGCGAGCCATTTTGTTCCAGTTTCCAGCAGTGTATCAGACATGATCGGCCTCTTTACGGATAGCTTTCAATATAGGGCGGGATGGGGGGGATTTTCAATTCCTAATCCTGTGGTCATTGTCGCAGGGGCGATACGGGCTCAAAATGCCGGACTGCGGCATGTGCCACGGGGGTGTGCGCCCCTTGCAGCCGCGCGGACCTCGGTGTTAGGTGCCTTGCAACAAAATAGCGCACAGGAGAAAGACCATGGCAGATTATCCCACCAGCTTTGATAAGGAAGACCTGTTGAAATGTGCGCGGGGCGAATTGTTCGGTGAAGGCAATGCGCAACTGCCCGCGCCGCCGATGCTGATGATGGACCGGATCACCGAAGTATCGGGAGATGGCGGGGCGCATGGTAAAGGCCATATCGTGGCCGAATTCGACATTACGCCGGATTTGTGGTTTTTCGAGTGTCATTTTCCGGGCAATCCGATCATGCCGGGGTGCCTTGGCCTTGACGGTCTGTGGCAGCTGACCGGCTTCAATCTGGGCTGGCGCGGCTGGCAAGGGCGCGGCTATGCGCTGGGCGTGGGCGAGGTGAAGCTGACCGGCATGGTGCGTCCTGATCGCAAGATGCTCACTTACAAGATCGACTTCACCAAGGCGATCCAGACCCGCCGCCTGACCATGGGTGTGGCCAGCGGCACAGTGGAGGCCGACGGTGAGGTTATCTATCAGGTGACTGATATGAAGGTCGCATTATCCGAAAGCTGATTTTGATCGGGCGCTTGGGTTTGACGCCCGACGCCGACCCGCGAATTGCAGTGCATGATGGCTGCGCGGAGCTTTGGGCAGCCGCGCGCAAGCCTTGTCATGTTATGGTACTGACCTGTGATGAGGCAGTGCGAAATCACGCCGCGCTGTCTGTCACTAGCCAAAGTCGAAATTATCTGCCGCATTCAGCGCGGACCAGCCATCGCCGTTTTCGACATGCACCAGCAAACGATGGTTTGTCGCGGCTAGGATGAGGAGGGTGTAGGACGTCCCGTCCATCTCGAAATCGGCACCGCGCAGGTCACCGATACTCGACGTTCCGGTAAAGCCCGACAACCTGATCGTGTCGATCCCCGCTTCGAAATCTTCTATCCGGTCCAGAAGACGAGCGCGGTCTTCCCAGGTGCCATCCAACGCGTCCCAAACCGCGATATGGCTGTCGTTGAAGGCGAACTCATCGGCGCCCGTGCCGCCCCATGCCCTGTCCCCATCCGAGCCGCCATTGATCCAGTCATCGCCATCCCCGCCCTGCAAGGTATCGCGGCCCTGACCCCCGATCAGGGTATCGTCGCCCACCTGAGCGTACAGCCGGTCATTCCAGCTGCCGCCGTCCAGAGTATCGTTGCCATCTCCACCCCAGAGCGTGTCGCGGCCCGCGCCACCGCGCATCAGATCGTCGCCTTCTTCGCCATAGATCCGGTCGTTGCCCCGCTCCCCGTGGACAGTGTCATTTCCCGCACCGCCGCCCATACGGTCGTTTCCGTCGCCACCCCACAGGACGTCGCGACCGCCACCGCCGCGTAAAACATCATTGTCCTGTGCGCCCATCAACGTGTCATCTCCGGTCCCGCCTTCGAGAACATCGTCTCCTGCATCACCGGACAAATGATCGTTCTCGCTGCCGCCGAACAGGAAGTCATCGCCCGCGCCGCCCCACAAGTGGTCTTCGTCCATACCACCCGCAAGGCTGTCGTTTCCGTCGCCCCCCATCAGCGTGTCGTCGCCCTTGCCCGCGTTGATCAGATCGTTCCCTGCGAGGCCATCGAAGCTGTTGCTCGTCGCCGATTCGGCAGTGTTGGCGTTGCGCAGGCGCGTGTCCCAGACGACGTCGTTGAAATTGGTTCCGGTAAAATTCTGATCATTGTTATAGCCGTCGAAACAGACGGTTGTGCGCACGGAGATATCGCTCCGGATCAGCCAGTCGGGGACCTCGTTGCGTTGGTCGATAAACCCTGCCTCAGCATCGGGATCGCGGCTGGCGCGCAGCATCGGGATCGCGGCTGGCGCGCAGCATCGGGATCGCGGCTGGCGCGCAGCATCGCCTCGATCTCGTCTGCGGCAAGAAAGTGCCGCTCCGCGCCCCCTTCGCGTGCGCCCTCCAATACATAAAAAGCGTTCTCACCCAGCTGCATCCACTGCTGATCCTTGAATTCAAAAATCTTTACCTATTCCGGCATACGGTCGAAATCCAGAACGCTGTCCGCGACCATGATCCGGTCTTCGGAGGCGTTGAAGTCGTCGATGCGTCCGATGATGAGCCCTTGGGCGCTGCTCACGTTCACGAACGAAAAAGTATCGGCACCCAGACCGCCATAGGCGTGATGGCCCATGTAATTTACCTGCTGCCCGTCACTGCCGCGAAAACTGTCGGCGTCTTTCGTCAGATCCATGACCAGCGTGTCGTCACCGTCCATGCCAAACATATGAACCTGACCTGAGCCAGGCAGTGAGGCCATCAGGTAATCATTACCCGTCCCGCCGCGCAGGCCGGTGGTGCCGGAAGAATCGCGTGCGATCAGGACGTCGTTTCCGTCGTCGCCTACGAGTGTGTCCTGACCACCACCGCCCATCAGCGTGTCGTTGCCGCGCCCACCCTCAAGGCGTTCTCCGGTTGCGGTGCCGGTGATGTAGTCGTCTCGGTTTATCGTTGTGCCAATGATCATATCGGATTCTCCGGTCTGGGGGAAACCTGTCAGGGATGCCCCCTCTGCGGTGGGGAGCTTGTTTGCCTGTTGTATGGCGACAGATTCTTGCCAAACCGTTGAGTTAGTATTGCCGAAACATTACCGACGGAGATTCCGGGCGCGGTTTATCGAGAGGACACTTGTTCCGGCTCCGAAATGTGATCCGCCTTTGCGCTCACATGCCTATTTGGTTGCGCCCCGCGCCTGCGCTGTCCTACATAGACCTGAATTTGCCAAAGGAGTGCAGCCCATGCGCCGTGTCGAACCAGAGGTTTGCTCATGAGAAGAGTCGTCGTCACAGGATTGGGGATCGTCTCATCCATCGGAAACAATGCCGCCGAGGTCAAAGCATCGCTGAAGGCTGGCACAAGCGGGATTGAGGCTTCGCCTGAAATGGCCGAGCACGGATTTCGCAGCCGCATCGCAGGCACGCTCAAGATCGACCCGTCCGAGCATATCGACAAGCGCACATTCCGCTTCATGGGGCCGGGGGCGGCTTATGCCTACCTTGCGATGGGGCAGGCGATCGAAGACGCCGGTCTGGGCGATGATGTGATCTCAAACCCGCGTACCGGGCTTGTTGCAGGCTCCGGCGGGCCTTCGACCTCCGCGATGTTGACGGCGCATGAGGTCGTGAAAACCAGCGGTGCGACCAAGCGGATCGGCCCGTTTGCCGTGCCCAAATGCATGTCTTCTACCGTGAGCGCGAACCTCTCGACCGCCTACAAGATCAAGGGCATCAACTATTCCATCACCTCTGCCTGCTCGACCTCGCTGCATTGCATCGGCAACGCGGCCGAGCAGATCATGATGGGCAAGCAGGACGTGATGTTCGCGGGCGGTGGTGAGGAGCTGGACTGGACGCTGTCGTGCCTCTTTGACGCAATGGGCGCGATGAGCAGCAAGTATAACGACACGCCAGAACTTGCCAGCCGCGCCTTTGACCGCGACCGTGACGGTTTTGTGATTTCGGGCGGCGGCGGCATGGTCGTGCTGGAGGATCTGGAGCATGCTCTAGCGCGCGGGGCCAAGATCTATGCCGAAGTGACCGGATATGCCGCTACTTCGGATGGTCACGACATGGTCGCCCCCAGTGGCGAGGGCGGCGAGCGTGCGATGCGTCTGGCGCTCCAGTCACTCCCCGAAGGGCGCAAGGTCAGCTATATTAACGCGCACGGCACCTCGACGCCCGTGGGCGACGTGGGCGAGATCGAGGCAGTGCGCCGCGTGTTCGGCCAAGGGTCCACACCTCCCGTCAGCTCCACCAAATCCATGACTGGTCACGCGCAGGGCGCCGCTGGCGCGCTGGAAGCGATTTTCTGTCTGCTGATGCTGGAGGATGATTTCATCGCGCCCTCGATCAATGTGCAGACATTGGACGAGCGGCTGGACCCGGCGGAAATCGCGACAAAGCGCGTCGACGGCGCAGGGCTGGATTCAGTTATGACCAATTCGTTCGGGTTTGGTGGCACCAATGGATCCATGATCCTTTCGAAATACCAAGGTTAGGATCAAAAGAATGAGTGGATTGTTAAGCGGTAAACGCGGGCTGATCATGGGCGTCGCGAACGAGCGGTCGATCGCGTGGGGCATTGCAAAAGCGATGGCCGAAGCGGGAGCCGAACTTGCTTTCACTTATCAGGGCGAAGCGTTCGGCTCGCGGCTCAAACCACTGGCCGAGAGTGTCGGGTCGGATTTTATGGTCGATGTCGATGTGACCGACGATGCATCGCTCGACACTGCGTTCGAACAGTTGGGCGCGCGCTGGCCGACCATTGATTTCGTGGTCCATGCCATCGCGTTTTCGGATAAATCCGAGCTGACGGGGCGGTTTCTCAACACCAGCCGCGCGAATTTCAAACACTCGATGGATATCTCGGCCTACAGCTTTATCGAAGTCGCGCGCCGCGCGCATCCGCTGATGGTCGAGAACGGTGGCACGCTGCTGACGCTGACCTATCAGGGCTCCAACAAGGTCGTGCCGAATTACAATGTCATGGGCGTGGCCAAGGCGGCGCTGGAATCAGCGACACGGTATCTGGCCAACGATCTGGGGCCTGAAGGCATTCGCGTGAACGCCATCTCGCCCGGCCCGATGAAGACACTTGCCGGAGCGGCCATCGGCGGCGCGCGCAAAACCTATAAGCATGCCGGCATGAACGCGCCAATGCGCGAGAACGCGACGTTGGAAGCCGTGGGCGGCACGGCGGTCTACCTCGCCTCCGAAGCGGGCGCCTGCACCACCGGCGAGATCATCCACGTCGATGGCGGTTTTCACATTTTGGGGATGCCGCAGGCGGAAAACCTGTAACGTCAGGCGATATCGAGCGGAGGGAGCGATTTCACCAGATCGTCCACCGCTTTCATCTGCGCCAGAAACGGCTCCAGCTTATCGAGCGGTAGCGCGCTGGGACCATCGCACAGCGCTCGGTCAGGGTCGGGGTGCGCCTCAAGGAACAGACCGGCAAGACCCACGGCCAGACCGGCACGGCCCAGCTCCGCCACCTGCGCGCGCCGTCCACCCGAGGCTGCACCGCCCGGATCACGCATTTGCAGCGCGTGTGTCACATCGAAAATGATCGGCGCGTCGCCTGAGACATCACGCATCGTGCGCAGGCCCAGCATATCGACCACCAGATTATCATAGCCGAAACAGGCGCCCCGCTCACACAGCATGATCCGGTCGTTGCCACATTCGCGCAGCTTTTCGACGATGTTTTTCATCTGGGGCGGGCTGATGAATTGCGGCTTTTTCACGTTGATCACGGCCCCCGTCGCGGCAACGGCCGCGATCAGATCGGTCTGGCGCGCCAGAAACGCGGGCACTTGCAGGATATCGCAAACCTCGGCCACGGGCGCGCATTGCGCGTCGGTGTGGATGTCGGTGATAACCGGCACGCCAAAGGTCTCCTTGATCTCCTGAAAGATTTTCAGCCCTTCTTCCATCCCCGGCCCGCGATAGCTGTGGATCGACGAACGGTTCGCTTTGTCAAAAGACGCTTTGAAGACGTAAGGGATGCCCAGCTTGGCCGTCACTTCGACATATGCCTCTGCCACCTGCATCGCCAGATCACGGCTCTCCAGCACGTTCATGCCGCCGATGAGGGTGAAGGGCAGGTCATTGCCCAGCGTCAGATCTGCTACGGTAATATGGGCCATTCGAGGTCTCCTATCTGAGAGGGGGCGTCTGCCAGAGCCAGACTTTCATCCCGCCGTGGGCGATTGCGGGGCCTTGGGGCTTCCACGGCAGCGCGGTGGCCTTTGCCAGTGACGGCTCTGAGGTGACCAGTGCGATGCGCCAGCCTTTGAACCGCGTCAGCAAGGTCTGCCCCAACGTGCCATAAAGCGGGTAGAGCAGGTTTTTATTGCCGATACGCGCGCCATAGGGGGGGTTGACGATCACCAAACCGGGCGGCCCGTCGGGCGGTGTCAGCTCGCCTGCGGCGTGGTTGGCGAAGTGGGTCAGATGGGCGATGCCCGCCCGCTCCGCGTTGGCTTTTGCCATGCGGATGGCACCGGCATCGCGGTCAGAGCCATAGAACTGCGCGGGCGGCATGGTGGTGGCACGATCCTTCATCGCGGCAAAGGCTGCATCGTCGTAATTCGCCAAATCCTGAAACGCGAAGTGCCGTGTGCGACCGGGCAGCAGGCCCGCCGCGATCTCGGCGGCCTCGATGACAAAGGTGCCGGACCCGCACATCGGATCGATCACAGGCTCGTTGCCAGTGTACCCCGCCTGCCGCAGCATCAGCGCGGCCAGCGTTTCGCGCATCGGCGCTTTGCCCACCGCTTCCTTATGGCCGCGTTTGTGCAGGCTTTCGCCCGAGGTATCGAGGCTGAACAGCACGTTGTTGTCGTCGATGCGTACCTTGAGAACCAGCTCGGCCTCTGGGTCTAGGGTGAGGCCGTGGGTATCGGTCAGCGCGGTTTCGACCCGCTGCGCGGCAGCGCCCGCGTGATAGATTTTCGACGCTTTGGTCGTTACCTGCACGCGCAGGGGCACATCAGGGCGCAGTAGATCGCCAAAAGGAAATTTACGACAGCGTTTGTCGAGCTGGGCCAGATGGAAAGCTAGAAAACCGCCGATCCGCGCCAGTACACGCGTGGCGCCGCGCAGTTCCAGATTGGCGCGCCACACATCGGGCCATTGGCCCTGAAGCGTGACCCCGCCGGGCACGGCCTGCGCTCCGGCAAATCCGCGCTCCAGCGCCTCGGCGCATAAAACGGATTCAAGTCCCGGTACGGTCACCAGAAAAATCTCGAATTGGGCCTGATCATTCATAGCCCTCGGTCTAGAGCCTGCGCGCGGGGCCTGCACGTTGTTTTTGCGCGTACCGCGAAATAAGACCGTTGTCAGGGCCGGTTTTGGCTGACGGTCCCAACGCGCGTCAAATCGCCTTCTGGTTCACCCTTTTCGACAGCGCCTCCGCGCTTTCCTTGCGCTCGCTGTAGCGGTCGAGCAAGTGGTCCCTGGTGTCGCAGGTGATCAGGGTGAACTTTATCAGCTCTTCCATGACATCCACCATCCTGTCGTAGAAGGGGGAGGGATTCATGCGCCCCGCCTCGTCGAACTCCAGAAATGCCTTTGGCGTGGAGGATTGGTTCGGGATCGTCAGCAGACGCATCCAGCGCCCGAGGATGCGCATCTGGTTGACGGCGTTAAAGCTTTGCGATCCGCCGCTGACCTGCATCACGGCCAGCGTTTTGCCCTGCGTCGGCCGCACGCCGCCCAGTGACAGCGGGATCCAGTCGATCTGGGTTTTGAGGATGCCGGTCATCGCGCCGTGTCGTTCGGGCGAGCACCAGACCATGCCTTCGGACCATGTCACCAGCTCACGCAGCTCCTGCACCTTTGGGTGACTGTCTTCGGCATCATCGGGCAGCGGCAGGCCAGAGGGGCGAAAGGTGCGGGTCTCTGCACCGAGCCGGGTCAGAATACGCGCCGCTTCTTCGGTCATCAGGCGACTGAACGATCGGTCGCGCAGCGAGCCGTACAGCAGCAGGATCCGCAGTGGATGCGAAGCGCGGGTGGACGGGAAAAGGCTGTCAGGGTCAACTGGACGAAAATGTGCCTCGTCGAGATTGGGAGTATCAGTCAAGGCGCTGTCCTTTTTCCTCTATGAGCGGCCTGCCATCTTCTTTTGCCATCGGGCCGGGCGGCAAGAGGTCGAGCAGATCCAGCACTGCCTCGCTTGGGCGGCACAGACGCACGCCTTTGGGCGCACAGACGATGGGGCGGTTGACCAGCACCGGATGCGCCAGCATGGCCTCCAGCAGCTTGTCGTCGCTGACGGCAGGGTCCAGCAGCCCCAGTTCCTCAGCCGGGGATTTCGTCGTGCGCAGGGCGGTGCGGGGCGTCAGACCGGCGGCCGCGAACAGCCCCAACAGCTGTGGCCGGGTCCAGCCGGTATCGAGATAGGGGATGATGACCGGCGTCTCGCCCGATGCCTCGATGATCGCCAGCACGTTGCGCGAGGTGCCGCAGGCGGGATTATGGTGGATCACGATCGTCACGGGGTCTCTCCTTCTTTCGGGAACCAGTGTTGCGTGCGGTTGGCAAAGGCCACCAGCGACAGCATCACCGGCACTTCGACCAGTACGCCGACGACCGTCGCCAGCGCCGCACCGGAGCCGAGGCCGAACAGGCTGATCGCGACGGCGACGGCAAGCTCGAAGAAATTCGAGGTGCCGATGAGCGCGCAAGGCGCTGCGACGTTGAACGGGATTTTCCACGCCCGCGCGGCAAGATAGGCGACAAAGAAGATCCCGTAGGACTGGATGATCAGCGGCACGGCGATGAGCGCGATCACCAGCGGGCGCTCGAAAATCGTCTCGCCCTGAAAACCGAACAGCAGGACCACGGTCAGCAAAAGCCCCAGTATGGAGAAGGGCTGAACGCGGACCTTGAAGGCATCGACCGATCGCTCACCCGCTTGGGCGACAAGGGCGCGGCGTGTCAGGTATCCGACCAGAAGCGGCAGCATCACGTAAAGCCCGACCGACAGCAAAAGCGTATCCCAAGGCACGACGATGTCCGTCACCCCCAGCAGCAGAGCGACAATGGGCGCGAAAGCGAAGACCATGATCACATCATTCACGCTCACTTGCACCAGTGTGTAGGTGGCATCGCCGCGCGTGAGATTCGACCAGACGAACACCATCGCCGTGCAGGGTGCCGCCCCCAGCAGGATAACACCGGCGAGATAGGCCTGCGCGTCGTCAGGGGGGATCAGTCCGGCAAAAACCACCTCAAAGAACAGCACACCGAGGGCTGCCATCGTGAACGGTTTGATCAGCCAGTTCACCACGAGCGTTACAATCAACCCTTTGGGTTTATCGCCCGCCCGTCGCAGGGCGCTGAAATCGACACCGACCATCATCGGATAGACCATGGCCCAGATCAGCACCGCGACCGGCAGATTGACCGAGGCCACCTCGAGCGCTGCAAGTGCGGCGAAGACGCCCGGAAACAGATTGCCGAACAGCAGCCCCGCACCGATGGCAAGCGCCACCCAGACGGAGAGCCACCGCTCGAACGTGCCCAGCCCTGCTGCGGCGGAAAGCGAATGGTCGGTCATGGTCAGCTCCTAGCAAGCACAGGCGAGTTGGTCGATTACGGGTTGGCACAGCTCTGGATGTCCACCGCAGCAATCCTCCATCAGAAAGGCCAGCAGGCCGCGCATACCGTTCATGTCGGCGAAATAACGGATGCTGCGGCCCTCCCGCGCGCTGCGGATGAGGCCTGCGCGTGCGAGCACCCCGAGGTTGGCCGACATCGTATTTTGCCGCACCCCCAGCGTGTCACCGATGTCTCCTGCGGCCATTCCGGTCTCGCCCGCTTTGATCAGCAGACGAAAGACATCGAGGCGGGTGGGCTGGCTGAGCGCAGCGAAAGCATCAAGGGCAGTATTTTTATCCATATATCAAGATATTCAGATATATTTAACTTCGTCAATAGGGGTTTTTCCCTTCAGCCGCGATACCGCCGCCCGCTGGTGCGGGCAAACACCGAAAGCACTCGAGCGGTGGACGTCCTCACCCGCCATCCCCGACAGTCGGGTATTATCAGAGGGCGCAGTAAGACCGCTTGCCGGAAAACTGCCACGGGAGCATGTCCCCTTCACCGGAATGTTACCCCACGGCAGGTTATATGCGCTATCCTCGCGCGACAGACAAACACCACAGGAGCAGATTGCGATGACACGAATGACCGCCAAGGATTTTGATCAGGGCCTGCTGGATCTCTATGATTTCTATGCCCACGGAAAGATCACCAAGCGTGAGTTTCTGGACCGGGCCGGGCGCTATGCTGTCGGGGGTGCGACTGCTCTGACGCTGCTGGGTATGCTGAGCCCCGACTATGCCTTTGCCGAGCAGGTTTCGTTCAACGATCCCGACATACACGCCGATTACATTACATATCCGTCACCCGATGGTACGGGAGATGTGCGGGGCTACCTGGTCCGGCCTGCGGGTATCGACACGCCGCTGCCTGCCGTGCTGGTGATCCATGAAAACCGCGGTCTGAACCCCTATATCGAAGATGTCGCGCGCCGGGTGGCCAAGGCGGGGTTCATGGCGCTGGCGCCCGACGGGCTTACCTCCGTGGGCGGGTATCCGGGCAATGATGCGGACGGGCGTGAATTACAGCGCACCGTGGACACCACCGCGTTGATGAATGATTTTTTCGCGGGGTTCGAGCATCTCATGGCGCGCGATGATTGCACGGGCAAGGTGGGTTCGGTCGGGTTTTGCTACGGCGGCGGTGTGGTGAACGCGCTTGCGGTCGCCTATCCCGAGATGGCGGCGGGCGTGCCCTTCTATGGTCGACAGGCAGCGGTCGAAGATGTGCCGAAAATCGAAGCGCCGCTGCTATATCAATTTGCCGAATTGGACGAGCGGGTGAATGCCACGTGGCCAGAGGTAGAGGCCGCGCTCAGGGCCAATAACAAGACCTTTGAGGCCTACATCTACGAGGGGGCAAACCACGGATTTCACAATGACAGTACCCCACGCTATGATGAAGCGATGGCCGAACTGGCGTGGGACCGCACGATTGACTGGTTCAATACCTACCTGACCTGAGAGGGCCGTCAGGCTGCGGCGAGGACTGGACCGTCCAGAAGCCGCATCAGATCGCCGAAATATCCTTCGGATCTTGCGGGCAGGGTGGGGTCGGAGGTGATGGCGACAGCAAGGTTGCGGGCAGGGTGGGCGGCGATGATTTGCCCGCCGTAACCACGCCCCAGCACATAGCCCGAAGGCGACAGAAACCAGCCGTAGCCATAGGACAGCCCGGACCACCGCGATTGAGTACGTGCAACGCCGGACGCCGTGATCCAGTCTTTGGAAATCACCTGTTGTCCGTCGAACAGCCCTCCGTCGCGCACCAGTGCCGCGATTTTCAGCATCGCGGTGGGGCGCAGCGCCATCTCATTGCCGCCCAGATAATACCCCTGCGGATCGCGCGTCCAGTTGGGGATCTCGATGCCCAATGGACCACCAAGCCGCGCGCGCGCTTGCTGCGGTAGGCTCAGGCCAGTCGCCTCGGCCAGAGCCGCGCCGAGGATATGTGTCGTGCCGGTGGAATAGAGCATCTGGCCGCCGGGCCGCCCGACCATGGGCCGCGTGAGCGCATCCGCGAGCCAGTCGGGCGAGCTTACCCAGTTCCCGTAGTTGGCGCCTGACGTGCGCTCAAGTCCCGCGCGCAGGGTCACAAGGTCTTGCATCGTCAGATCGGAGGCGCCCTCGGTCGCGTTTTGCGGCACGATTCTTGGCGCAACCTGTGCCAGTGTCGCGGTCACATCCGTGATCTCGCCCCGGTCGATGGCGGCACCCAGCAGCAGTGCGACAATGCTTTTCGAGCAGGATTTGATGTTTGCCAGCCTGTTCAGGCCAGGCCCGCGCGGGGCAGCGGCAAAGACCGTGTCCTGCCCCCGCATCACCTGAAGGGAGTGTAGCTGCGGCAGGTTGCCGATGGCCGTCTCCAGATCAGCGTTTTGCGCATGCAGGATTTGCGGAGCAAACAGAGTTGCTCCCGCCGATAGGATAAAGTTTCGCCGTGTATTCATGCCTAGGGTAATTGAGCGCGGTGGCCGCAATGTCCAGCCATGGTCATTCACGAAACTGTGGGATGCGGATTTGCGTCTTGATCGGGGGCAGTCAGAACCATTGCCCCGGTTCCATCAGACCCAGATCGAGCAGCTGGCGCGAGTGCCATTCGAAAGGTGCCGAATTGTGCCATTTGAAAGTGTGAATGTCGTACCGGCTGCCCGGGTTTGATTTGAGTGCTTTGGCCGTGCGGAATGAACAGATGGTGGCAGTGAGATTATGGTGCCATTCGCAGGCATATGTATTGTATTCCTCATCCGAGAAGGTGTGATCTTCTCGTAGTTTCAGACCCGGTGATGCGCGGAACACCGAAATGCGGTCGATCTTGCGCCTTGCGGCGGGCAGATGCTCCTCATAGCGCCAGCGCAGGCCGCCGTAGAAATCCAGCTGTCTGAGCTTTGGGTGGCCCTGATTGACCGGGTCAGGCCGTGCGAGCGCGTAATATCCTGACCGGTCCAGATGCGCCCGCTCCAGCGAGACGGCATCGGGGTTGAGGTCCAGATCGTCGGCATAAAGATCAACGATGTAGGTGAGCATCGCATCTCGCCGCTCTTCGCTGTGGAAGGCCAGCATTTCGGTGATCGCGCGCGTTTCGCAAAACGGATAGAAAAGATATTCAGCGTTATAGCAGTAATAGAGCCATTGCCCGTGCGCGGCAGCGATAAGCGTGTTCACGGCCGTTTGTGTCGCACCCTCCTGCGTCGCGTCATAATCGATGCGGTGTACGGTTTCCTGCAAATCCCGCGGCAGATCGAAAACGGCAGGCATCAGGGCCAGCACATGCGCAAACCCCTGTTGCAGATGATGGCGCAGGGTCGTGTCCACCTCTACATTGTCCTCCACCAGCACGATCGCGATCGGACCTTTGGCAAGGGCCGATTTTTGCCGGGTCACGAATTGGTCAAGCGAGGTGTAGCGCATCAGATTTATCGGGCGTCCATTCTGCATCATTGGGTTTTGCGCCAGAATCGGTTAAATCGGCGTGCATTGCAAGATGCCGCATCCGCTGCTACCCCGCACGGCAATCCCGTTCACAAGATAACCGTCAGGCGCACCCTCATGTCCGAGACAAAAACTCAAAACCCGAAAAAGCTTTTTATCAAGACCTACGGCTGCCAGATGAACGTCTATGACAGCGAGCGGATGGCCGAGAGCCTTGAGGGATATGTGAGCACGGACACCGCAGAAGACGCGGATATGATCCTGCTCAACACCTGCCATATTCGCGAGAAAGCGGCGGAGAAGGTATATTCCGAGCTGGGTCGCCTCAAGCCACTCAAGGCGCTGAACCCCGATCTGAAGATTGGCGTGACCGGATGTGTGGCACAGGCCGAGGGCGCCGAGATCATGCGCCGCCAGCCAGCCGTCGATCTGGTGGTGGGGCCGCAGTCATACCACCGCCTCCCGCAGATGGAGGCGCGGGTGCGCGAGGGGCTGACCGCGCTCGACACCGATTTCCCCGAGGAAGACAAATTCGAACATCTGAAGGGGCGGGGCACCAAGATGCGCCGCGCGCCAGCCGCGTTTCTGACGGTGCAAGAGGGGTGCGACAAGTTTTGTGCCTTCTGCGTCGTGCCCTACACCCGCGGTGCCGAAGTGTCGCGCCCGGCGGAAAAGGTACTGATCGAGGCGCGCGAGCTGGTCGAGCGTGGCGTGCGCGAGGTCACGCTGCTGGGGCAGAACGTCAATGCCTATCACGGCGGCATGACGCTTGCGCAGCTCATCCGCGCGCTGGGCCAGATCGACGGTCTGGAGCGGATCCGCTATACCACGTCGCACCCCAATGACATGGATGACGACCTGATCGCGGCCCATGCGGATACGCCCGAGTTGATGCCTTACCTGCATCTACCGGTGCAGTCCGGCTCTGACAGGATTCTGAAGCGCATGAACCGCAAACACACGGCCGAAAGCTATCTGCGCCTGATCGAGCGGATCCGCGCGGTGCGCCCTGATATCATGATGTCGGGTGACTTCATCGTAGGTTTCCCCGAGGAGACCGAGGAGGATTTCGAGGCGACCATGGATCTGGTGCGCGCGGTCAACTATGGCTATGCCTATAGCTTCAAGTATTCCACCCGCCCCGGCACGCCAGCAGCCGAGCGCACGCAGGTCGATCCCGCCGAGGCCGACGCCCGGTTGCAGCGACTTCAGGCGCTGATCAGCGAGCAGCAATATGCCATTCAGGAAAGCATGGTGGGGCGCGAGTTGTCGGTGCTGGTCGAGAAGGCGGGACGCAACGCGGGACAGATGCTGGGGAAGTCGGAATACCTCCACTCTGTCCATATCGAGGACGCTACTGCACAGATCGGCGATGTGGTGCGCGTGCGCTGTACCCGCGCGATGACCAATTCCCTCACCGCCGTCGAAATTTAGCGCTTGTTTGCGGCAAATGCGCAGCCGTTTGACGGTGTTATCCACAGAATCGGCAGGCATCGGGCGGTTTGAGATCACTCGGCCTAGCATGCGCGCGTGGTTACTTAGTTGTAAAACCGGTCGGTAAGCCGGTAAAAATTAACATAATACAGCTTCAATTGTGCTTTTCGAGTGCCGAGGCACATTATATGCTACTAACCTCTTCCCTCACCTCAAAGTTTTGCCTACCGTAGTGTAATGTGGGGAAGCTTGGCCGTGCGTCATAACACGATTAAGGTAGACCTCGGGGGAACAAAATAAGGAAAAGAGCTGTGGCAAACACACTTTTCAAAACGATGCGCTTTGTCGCAGGGGCGGCAATGGTTGCCACTCTTGCATTGTCAGCTGCCGCTGCAAGCGCCCAGACCAGCAGTCAGTCCGGCCGTGACGGTGGACAGTATATTCCAACAATCTGGGTCGATCCGGACGGGTGCGAGCACTGGGTCATGGATGACGGTGTAGAAGGGTATATGTCCCCCCACACCAACCGCCAGGGTATCCCTGTATGCCATCGCGGCAACGTTTGCGGTGTCATGCAAAGCGACCAGTTCTTTGCGACCGACAGTGCGCGGATTTCCAAGGGTGGCGCAGCACATCTGCGAAACTTCTTCGCGAACAACGGCGCCATCAGCTTTATCATCGTGGGCCACACCGACAGCCGCGCATCTGATGAATACAACATGCGTCTATCGCTCAACCGTGCCAATGCTGTGGCAAAAGTTGCCCAGTCCGCAGGGGTTCGTATTGCGGATGTGCGCGGTTACGGAGAGCGTCAGCCCGCCGCGTCCAACGGGACAGCGGCCGGTATGGCTCACAACCGTCGCGTTGAAATCATCTGTATTCGCTGAGGAACAAGCATATGAATATTCTTAAAATCACTGCGCTTGTTGGCATCGCCGCATTTGTGTCCGCCTGCGAAGATGCGTCTTTTCGCGAGCTTGGCCCTGACAAGACGATAGACCGTGGCATCGATTCCAAGCACCTCAGCCAGCTTCAGGCAGGTATATGGGTTGACCCTAACGGCTGTGACCACTGGATCATCGACGATGGTGTCGAGGGTTATCTGTCCGCGCGTCTGGACAAATTCGGCAAGCCGGTCTGCTCGGGCGTGGCGCCGCCAACCCAGACTGTTGGCGATTTCAAAGGCGGCTCGACCAGCATCATCGGCGATCCGATCTGATTTTGGCGAAACTTACACCACATCGGAAGGGGCCGGAGTGCGACGCACTGCGGCCCTTTTTGCGTCGCTGCACTGGCTTTAACCGCCACGCCGCCCTATCTGGATATTCCTAACGCTCGAAAGGATACTGCCTTTGCCTCCCTCCGATCTGATCACGCCCGAAACCGGTCCACCGGGTCCAGTGCTTGATTTTCCCGACAACCGCCTGCTTATTGATCTGTGCGGTCCCTATGACCAGCATCTGGCAGCGATTGAGAAAGCTCTCGAAGTCCAAATCGTGCGGCGCGGAAATTTTCTGACCCTGCTTGGCGACCCGCCCTCGACCGAGGCGGCTGCGGTTGCATTGCAAACGCTGTACGCGCGCCTCGAAGGGGGGCGCGGGGTGGAGCCTGCGGATGTGGATATGGTTCTGCGCATGGGCAATTCTGCGGTTGGCACAGGTGTGCGGGCCGGGGACCAGATCGAGATGCCGATCGATCAGGGCATCGAGATCCAGACCCGTAAAAAGCGGGTAGAGCCGCGCACTGCGGCGCAAAAGGCCTATGTCCAATCGCTGTTCAATCACGAATTGTCGTTCGGTATTGGACCTGCCGGCACGGGCAAGACCTATCTTGCCGTCGCGGTGGGTGTGTCGATGTTTCTGTCCGGCAAGGTCGATAAGATCATCCTCAGCCGTCCGGCCGTCGAGGCCGGAGAGCGTCTGGGATTTTTGCCCGGTACGCAGGACGAAAAGATCGACCCCTATATGCAGCCGCTTTATGACGCGCTGAACGATTTCCTGCCGGGCAAGCAGTTGGCGAAGCTGCGCGAGGAAAAGACGATCGAGATCGCGCCACTGGCGTTCATGCGCGGCCGCACGCTGTCGAATGCATTTGTCGTGCTGGACGAGGCGCAGAACGCGACCACCATGCAGATGAAGATGTTTCTGACCCGTCTGGGCGAGGGGTCGCGCATGGTGATCACCGGTGACCGAACCCAGATCGACCTGCCGCGCGGGCAGGCATCAGGGTTGGCCGACGCGGAGCGGATGCTGAAACACATTCCCAAGATCAGCTTCAGCTATTTCACCTCAAAAGACGTGGTCCGCCATCCATTGGTCGCCGCGATCATCGAAGCCTATGAGGCCGAGGCGGAGCGTGCCCTCAACCGCGACAGATGAAGACGCTCGACATTGTGATCGAGGCGCCGGTCTGGAACGAGGACGTCCTTACACCGCTGGCAGAGCTGGCGGTGGCAACAACGCTTCGTCACATGCTGCTCGATCCAGAGGTATGCGAGGTCACTTTGCTTGCCTGCGATGATACTCGGATTTCCGTGCTCAACGCCGATTTCAGGAGCAAGCCTATGCCGACAAATGTCTTGAGCTGGCCCGCGCAGCCGCTGACCCCCTTAGCCGAAGGACAGGCCCCACCGCCGCCTCAGCAGGGTTTTGACGGGATGATCGAATTGGGGGATATCGCGCTGAGTTTCGACACCTGCACCCGCGAGGCCACCGAATCAGGCAAGCCCGTAGAGGCGCATCTGACCCATCTGATTGTGCATGGAACGCTCCATTTGTTAGGCTATGACCACGTTACCGACGGCGATGCGGCGCTTATGGAGAAAATCGAGGTCGAAATTCTTGGTAATTTAGGACTGGATGACCCATATACTGCGACTGAACCGCAAACAGGGGGCCGTTAGGGCCGCCGCTTCCAAAGACAGGACCCAATGGGCGATACCGACGGACACTCTACTGCTGCGCAGAGCGCGCAGGATCAAACCCTCCCCGATGACAATAACGGCACAGGTGAAGCGGACGTTGCGCGAAGCGGCTTTTTCAGCCGCGTCATCGAAGCGCTGAGCCCCTCCGACAACGAGGACGCAAGACAGGCCAGTGCATCTGGCGCGGAACGCGGCGCGACTGGCATGGGCAATCTGCGGCGGATGCGCGTGGATGATGTGATGGTGCCCAAGGCGGACATCACGGCGGTTCCTGTTACCTCGACGCTGGACGAATTGGTCGCGGTGTTCAAGGAAACGGGCATGACGCGCCTGCCGGTCTACGACGGCACGCTGGATACGCCCGTTGGCCTTGCCCACCTCAAAGATCTGGCGCTTCAGTTTGGCTTTAACGGCAAACCAAAGAATTTCGATCTCGCCGAAATGGTGCGTCCGCTGGTCTATGTGCCGCCGTCGATGACCATCGGCGTATTGCTGACCAAAATGCAGGCGGAGCGACGCCATATGGCGTTGGTGATCGATGAATACGGTGGCGTTGACGGGCTGGTCACCATCGAGGATCTGATCGAGCAGGTCATCGGCCAGATCGAGGACGAACATGATGTAGATGAAGGTGTCTACTGGTCCGAGGAAAAGCCGGGCCAGTATCTCGCGCTCGCCAAGACGCCGCTTGCGGATTTCGAGAACGAGGTCGGCCTGTCGCTGACCGATCACGATGATGTGGACGAGGAGGAAATCGACACACTCGGCGGTCTGGTCGTTATGCTGTCGGGCCGTGTGCCCGCGCGCGGGGAGGTTGTGATCCACCCCGATGGCCCCGAATTCGAGGTCATGGACGCGGATCCGCGCCGGATCAAACGCCTGCGTGTTCGGATGAACGGCACGCCGGCGGAATGAGCCGGACGCTTAGGGGGGTGGCGTTGTCCCTGCTTGCAGGGGCTATAGCGGCACTTGGTCAAGCGCCGTTTGATTTCCCGGCCGCCATGATTGTGGGCCTTTTTCTGGCGATGGATATTGGGCGCCGGGCAAATACGGCACGCGAAATGGCAGGTGTCGGTTTTGCTGTCGGCTTTGGTTATTTTGCGATTACCCTGCACTGGATCGTCTCGCCTTTCTTGGTTGATGCGGCGCGCCACGGTTGGATGGCGCCTTTTGCCGTGGTCCTCATGGCCGCCGGTGGTGCGGTCTTCTGGTCCCTGGCCTTCTACATCTCCCGCCGCCTGTCGCCACAGCTTTGGATGTTGGTCCCCTGTTGGGCTGGGGTCGAGATGCTACGGGCCTATATTTTTACGGGTTTTCCTTGGGCCACACCTGCGCAGTCGATGGTGGATGCCGTTGCGGGCCAGTCACTGGCCTGGGTCGGGCCGCACGGCCTCAACCTCGTGTTGCTTTGCGTCGCGTGTGCTATGGCCATCGCCGCATACCGTCCCATCGCCCAGCGCCTGTTTGTCTATGCCGTTGTGGCTGTGCTGATATGGCCGCTGCCCGAGACGGTGCCCGCGCCCCTATCGGACACGGTGCTGCGGCTGGTCCAGCCCAACGCGCCTCAACATGAAAAATGGGACCCCGAGAAAATTGGTATCTTCTACAATCGGCAACTGGCGTTCACCTCGGCCGAAGCCGATCCCGATTTGGGCGCGCCTGATGCGGTGATCTGGCCTGAAACGGCGATCCCTTGGGGGCTTACCTATGCAGAGAACGTTTTGCAGGAAATCAGTGCCGCAGCCTCGGGCACACCCGTGATTCTCGGCGTGCAGCGGACCGAAGGGATGCGGCATTTCAACACGCTGATCGCACTCGGGCCTCAGGGGCAGGTGACGCAAATGTATGACAAGCATCATCTGGTGCCGTTTGGTGAATACATGCCTTTGGGTGATTTCGCCGCGCGGTTTGGCATCTATGGGCTGGCGCCGCAGAACGGCGCGGGGTTTAGCGCTGGGCCGGGTGCGCGGCTCATGGATCTGGGGCCGCTGGGGCGCGCGCTGCCGCTGATTTGTTACGAGGCTGTATTTGCCCACGACGTGAATGCAGCGCCCGCGCGGGCCGATTTCATCATCCACGCAACCAATGATGCATGGTTCGGCACCTACGCCGGCCCACAACAGCATTTGGCGCAGGCCCGGATGCGGGCGATCGAACAGGGTCTGCCCGTCGCACGCGTGGCCAATACCGGCATCACCGCAATGATCGACCCGTGGGGCCGGATGACCGCCAGCATCGGTTTGGGTCAGGCGGGATACATCGACGCCGCTTTGCCCCTGCCTGGCGCGCCCACGCTTTATAGCCGGACAGGCGACGTGCCCTATGCGGCGCTGCTTGGCCTGTTGCTGGCGCTGGGGCTGTTGCGCGCGCGGATGACACACCGCACGCTGCGGGAATAGCGATTGACCCTTTGCGTCCGGCAGCTTAATCGAGATCCAGCGCACCACAACGGCTTCCTGACGTGGCGCACTTTATATATTGGAGCACTTAAATGTCCCGAAAGTCATATATCTTCACCTCGGAATCCGTTTCCGAGGGCCACCCGGATAAAGTCTGCGACCGGATCAGCGATGCGGTGCTCGACGCCTTCATCGCCGAGGAGCCGGAGGCGCGGGTCGCGGCGGAAACATTTGCCACCACCAACCGCGTCGTGATCGGCGGTGAGGTGGGCCTGTCGGACAAGGCCAAGCTGCACGATTACATGGACCGGATCGACGGGATCGCGCGCGCCTGTATCAAGGACATCGGCTATGAGCAGGAAAAATTTCATCACGAGACGGTGGAAATCACCAATTTGCTGCACGAGCAGTCCGCGCATATCGCGCAGGGTGTAGATGCGGGCGCGGACAAGGATGAGGGCGCTGGCGATCAGGGCATCATGTTCGGATACGCAAGTGACGAGACGGACGAGTTGATGCCGGCGCCGGTGCATTATGCGCACGCGATCCTGCGGCGTCTGGCCGAAGTGCGCAAGGACGGCACCGAGCCCACCCTGCGCCCCGATGCCAAATCCCAACTTTCCGTGCGCTACGAGAACGGCAAGCCCGTGGGTGTGACGTCAATCGTGCTGAGCACGCAGCACGCCGATGCGAGCCAGACTAGTGCCGACATCCGCGACATCGTCGAGCCTTATATTCGCGAAGTTCTGCCCGAGGGCTGGATCTCGGCAGATACCGAATGGTGGGTCAATCCCACGGGTACGTTTGTGATCGGGGGACCTGACGGTGATGCGGGACTGACGGGGCGCAAGATCATCGTAGATACGTACGGTGGTGCGGCACCGCACGGCGGCGGCGCTTTTTCGGGCAAGGATCCGACAAAAGTCGATCGCTCGGCTGCTTATGCAGCGCGCTATCTGGCGAAGAATGTGGTTGCGGCAGGTATGGCCAGCAAATGCACGATCCAGCTCAGCTATGCCATTGGTGTCAGCAAGCCTTTGTCGATCTATTGCGATACGTTTGGCACCGGTGAGGTCGATGCAGAAGGGATCGAGCGGGCCATCGCGCAGGTGATGGATCTGACGCCACGCGGCATCCGCAATCATCTTCAGCTCAACAAGCCGATTTACCAGCGTACCGCTGCTTACGGCCACTTCGGGCGCGCACCAGAAGTAGACGGTGGGTTCAGCTGGGAACGCACTGATCTTGCGGCAGCTTTGAAAGCGGCTGTCTGACCCGCCTGACTGTCGAAAACGCGATCAATCTGGCCTCCGTCGAAAGATCGACGGGGGCCTGCTTGTTTTCGGGGAAGGTTTCTGGGGCCTGACCGTCGGCACCCGTGCATTGATGACTGCCGCCGAAGACGCCGGCGCGCCATGGGTTGTGGCAATAGTTGGTCCATCGCTTTGCTCGGGCTTTCTGCCGCCCAATTGGTCAAGATCGTCAAGAAAGGCCCACAACCGTCGCAATGAACCTTCGACCTGTTCGACCCGCTCTATCGCATCTTCCGGCTCCAGCTGATCAAACTCACGAAGACGGCGCATCTGCCGCATGATCCGGCTCACGATTGGTTTGATATCCCGGGCACACTCCCGCGAGAAGCTTTGAATTGTTCCGTTCATTGGAATGGGCGGGGCGGTTTGCAGAGAAAGTCCGCGCGCCATTTGCGATTTTTGCAGCGCCGACGTTGCTGCGCGCGTCAACGTCTGCGCTGAAAGTTCGTCTTTGGTCAGATAATCGGTAAAACCCACTTTCATGGCCTGAACCGCGATTTCGGTCTGTTCGGTGCCGGTAATCATCACGGTGGCCGCATGGCAATTCACGGGATCCGCGCGAATGATCTCGACGCCTTCAAGGCCGCTGCCGTCGGTTAAATGATAGTCGATCAAGATCAGGTCAAACCGATCTTTTCGCAGCTTGTCGCGAAGCGCCATCAGAGAATCCGCCTCGATCACATGAGTGGAGAAATTAAAGGCGCGACACAGTTTCTTGAGCTGGCTGCGGTCAAACCGCTGGTCATCGACGATCAGGATACTGGCAAACTCTGGGATAAAACCTGTTCGGTCCTCCGGTGGTGCCGTAATCCGGGTTTGATGGCTCATCCGCTGTCTCCTGACGTTTCGCAGTTGCATCATCCTTACTGGTCAGATCTTAACAGGCCGTATCTTTCCGCCCGCTTGCAGCAGCGCGGCAACCCCGCTACATCGCCCGCATGAACACACCAGCCAGACCCCGCCGCAATTTCTATGGCCGCCTCAAGGGCCATAACCTTAAGCAGTCCCAGAAGGAGTATCTGGAGGAGGACCTTGCGGCCCTTTCCCCCGGACCCGTGGACTGGGAGAGCAACCCCACGCGCACACCGGTCGACATCGAGGCCATGTTCGACGACAAGCCGGTCTGGCTTGAAATCGGTTTTGGTGGCGGCGAGCATATGGTGCATCAGGCAGCCAGCAACCCCGGCACAGGCATCATCGGGGCAGAGCCTTATATCAATGGTGTCGCGATGCTGTTGGGCAAGATCCGCAAGGCGGGTGTGGACAACGTGAAAGTGCATCCCGGCGATGTGCGCGATATGTTCGATGTGCTGCGCGAACAGAGCATCTCGCGCGCTTTCCTGCTCTATCCCGACCCATGGCCCAAAACCCGCCACCACCGCCGCCGTTTCGTGACCGAGGAGCATCTGGTGCCGCTGCACCGTGTCCTCAAGCCCGGCGCCATCTTTCGGGTGGCCACGGACATTGAGGATTACGTGCGCCAAACGCTGGAAGAAGTGCCGCGCCACGGTTTTGAATGGCTGGCGGAGCATCCCGCTGACTGGCGTACGCCTTGGGACGACTGGATCTCGACCCGGTATGAGCAAAAGGCGCTGCGTGAGGGCAGGACACCGCATTATCTGACGTTCCGGCGGGTATAGCGATTTCTAATGCGTGCCATGGACCTGCTTTGCCCCGCGCGCTAGAACTTGCAAAACTGTAATATGAGGGCGCTCACATGTCGGGCCACGGTGATCCAATTCCAATGACGTCAACCGCGTGCGGGCCGCTGCGGGGCACTGCCGATGTGCCGGGTGACAAATCTATCTCGCACCGCGCGCTGATCCTCGGGGCGATGTGTGTGGGCGAAACGACGATCACCGGCTTGCTCGAAGGGCAGGACGTGCTGGACACAGCCAAAGCCATGCGGGCGTTCGGGGCCGAGGTTACCGATCACGGCGGCGGCCGTTGGTCGGTGCAGGGCGTGGGCGTTGGCGGATTTGCGGAGCCGTCTGGCGTGATTGATTGCGGAAATTCCGGCACCGGCGTTCGCCTGATCATGGGCTCGATGGCGACCCAGCCGATCACGGCGACGTTTTCGGGCGATGCCAGCCTCAATGGCCGGCCCATGGCGCGGGTCACCGATCCGCTGGCGCTGTTTGGCTGTCAGACGGTCGGGCGCGCGGGCGGGCGGCTGCCCATGACGCTGGTGGGCGCGCGGGAGCCAGTGCCTGCGCGCTATGTCGTACCGGTGCCATCCGCGCAGGTGAAGTCCGCCGTTCTGCTGGCGGGTCTCAACGCGCCGGGCCAGACGGTAGTGATCGAAAAGGAAGCCACCCGCGATCACACCGAGCGGATGCTGGAGGGCTTTGGCGCCGAAATCACCACCCGCGAGACCGACGAGGGCCGCGAGATCACCCTGACCGGCCAGCCCGAGTTGCAGGCCCAGCACATCGACGTGCCGCGTGATCCGTCCTCGGCGGCCTTTCCGGTCTGTGCCGCGCTTATCGTCCCGGGATCGGATGTGCTGGTGCCCGGTATCGGCCTCAACCCCACGCGCGCGGGGCTTTTTACGACCCTGCGGGAGATGGGCGCCGATTTGACCTACGAGAGCGAGCGGACAGAGGGGGGCGAGCCTGTGGCCGATTTGCGCGCGCGTTTTTCGCCCGACATGCAAGGGATCGAGGTGCCGTCCGAGCGTGCGGCGAGCATGATCGACGAATACCCCGTGCTCAGCGTCGTGGCAGCCTTTGCACGCGGCCAGACCGTGATGCGCGGTGTGCGAGAGTTGCGCGTCAAGGAAAGCGACCGGATCGACGCGATGGCACGCGGCTTGCGCGCCAACGGGATCGAGGTGGACGAGGGCGAGGATTGGTGGACTGTCACAGGTGCGGGGCACGGCAATGTCGCGGGCGGGGGGCTGTGCAACAGCCAACTGGACCACCGCATCGCGATGTCGTTTCTCATCCTCGGCATGGCGGCCAATGCGCCCGTGCGCGTGGATGACGGCGGCCCCATCGCCACGTCATTTCCGATATTCGAGCCGTTGATGAAGGCGCTTGGCGCGCGGGTATCGCGGAATGGTTGAAGGCTTCACCGTTGCGATAGATGGTCCTGCGGCGGCTGGAAAAGGGACAGTTTCAAAAGCTGTGGCAGCGCATTTCGGCTTTGCCCATCTGGATACGGGTCTTTTGTACCGCGCGGTCGGGGCGAAGGTTCTCGCGGGGATGGAGCCTGTCGAGGCGGCGCGCACCTTGGATTTCGACGATCTGGAGCACGAAAATTTGCGTAGTGCCGAAGTGGGACAAGCGGCGAGTAAGGTTGCGGTCATCGGTCAGGTGCGCGCGGCATTGCTGGATTTCCAGCGCAGCTTTGCCACGCGGGAGGGTGGTGCCGTCCTTGACGGTCGCGACATTGGTACCGTGATCTGCCCGCAGGCGCATGTGAAGCTGTTTGTGACCGCCAGTGCAGAGGTCCGTGCGCGGCGCAGATTTTCTGAACTGACGGAGCGTGGCGACGCTGACAGTTACGAGGCGGTTCTCGCCGATGTCAAAGCACGCGATGCCCGCGATATGGAGCGTGCCGAAGCGCCACTCAAGCCCGCAAGCGACGCGGTGGTGATCGATACCTCGGATATGTCCATCGTGCAGGCCGTGGCCGCAGCGGTCGCGGTGGTCGCGGCGCAACGCGGGTAGTCCCGGCAATCTACGGATCTTGCTGAACTTATCGTAGCGCCGCACGTTGTCCTTGGTAATGACACCAAAGGAGACGCGCATGAAAACTGCCGAAGATTATATGGCCGCTGCCAATGCTGATGTGCCAAAGATGGACGCCGAAGCCGCAATTGCAAAGCACGCTGAGGGAAGCGGTATTTTCATCGACGTCCGCGATAGTGCAGACATCGCTGAAAGCGGCACCATCGCGGGCGCAAACCGTATGCCGCGCGGCATGATTGAGTTTCGCGCGGATCCCGCAGTTGAGGATCTCTACAATCCGATCTTCAAGAAAGATGCAGAGATCTATCTGATCTGCGGGGCGGGTGGACAAGCGGCACTTGCCGGCAAAACCCTCAAAGACATGGGATACGGCAACGTCACAAACATCGGCGGATTTCCAGCGTGGAAAGACGCAGGCGGGCCCACCGAGGCCTAATCCCTCTGACCGCGCCAGTTCAGTCCGGCGCGGTTTTTTTTTGACAAGCGCGGGCCGTTCAAATTTTCTTGATTTCCCTGCCTGCGCGCTAACTTAGATTTCATGTCAATGAACGCGATGAGCGCGCTCTGGGTGGTACGTGCCGATGCAAAATAGCCGACCGCTCCAAAGTTTCCCAATGAATCCGACGAGAGAATCATGACACATTCAGATAAAATCCATTCCGCAGCCCGCGCCTACGCGACCGAAGTGCATGATGGCACCCTGTCGCGACGCGAATTTATGACACGCGCGACCGCACTGGGCGTCAGCAGTACGGCCGCTTACGGCCTTCTGGGGATGTCACAACCGGCATTCGCAGCCGAAAATATCACGCCGGGCGGCACTTTGCGCATCGAGTCGACCGTGCGTGCGCAGAAAGATCCGCGTACCTTCGACTGGCCGCAACTTTCGAATTACACACGCGGATACTTCGAGTACCTCGTCGAATATCAGAATGACGGAAGCATCGCGCCGATGTTGCTAAAAAGCTGGGAGGTTAACGAAGACGCCACCGAATATACGCTCAACATCCGTCCGGGTGTGACATGGAACAACGGCGATTCGTTTACTGCCGAAGATGTAGCGTTCAACATCACACGTTGGTGCGACCGGTCGGTCGAAGGCAATTCAATGGCCTCCCGCATGGGATCGCTGGTTGATGCGGAATCGGGCACCGTACGCGAAGGCGCGATTACGGTCGTGGACGAGACGACGCTGCGTCTCACGATGACCGCACCTGACATTACCCTGATCGCGGGGTTCTCCGATTTCCCTGCTTCGGTCGTGCACCAGTCGTTCAACGGTGATCCGCTGGACAACCCAATTGGTACGGGCCCCTATTTGCCCGGCGAATATGAGGTCGGTGTTCGTGCCGCGTTGGTCAAGAATGACGATCACGATTGGTGGGGTGAAGGCGCCTATCTCGACCGGATAGAGTTTATTGATTACGGCACCGATCAAGCGTCTGTATTCGCGGCGGTGGATTCGGACGAGATTGACATGGTGTACGAATCTATCGGCGATTTCGTGACACTGCTGGATGACGTAGGCTGGACAAAAACTGAGGCGACAACCGCCAATACTGTCGTACTGCGGACCAACCAGAACGCAGAAATCGACGGGATGAAGCCCTACACTGACGTCCGTGTGCGCCGCGCGCTTGCCATGGCCGTGGATAACAATATCCTGCTGGAGCTTGGGTTCTCTGGCAATGGTACGGTCGCCGAAAACCATCAGGTTTCGCCGATTCACCCAGAATACGCGGAAATTCCGGCACCCGTGTATGATCCGGAGGCGGCGAAAGCGTTGATGGATGAGGCCGGTATGGCTGATTTCGAGCATGAGCTGATTTCGATCGACGATACGTGGCGCAAGGACACCTCGGACGCCGCCGCAGCGATGCTGCGCGATGCGGGCATCAACGTAAGGCGGACGATTTTGCCCGGCTCGACCTTCTGGAACGACTGGACAAAGTATCCTTTCTCCGCAACCGACTGGGCTCAGCGCCCGTTGGGCGTGCAAGTTCTGGCGCTTGCTTATCGCTCCGGCGAGACGTGGAACGAGACTGGATTTGCCAATGAAGAGTTCGATACATTGCTGGCTGAAGCGATGGCGATCGCAGATGCGGACCAACGCCGCGAAGTCATGGCGAAGCTGCAAAAGATCATGCAGGACGAAGGTGTGATCATTCAACCGTACTGGCGTTCGATCTTCCGTCATCACAAGGATACGGTCGTCGGTGCAGAGATGCATCCGACATTCGAAATCCACGTGGCAAAGCTGGGCCTGACCGGGTAAATCAGGCTCCCCATTTAACTAGGGGCCGGGTGCATGAATTTGCGCCCGGCCTTTATTCTGGTATCAGATCGTGATCGACGTACAGCCTGTAGGCGAGACGAGGGTTTCAGTGCCGGTGGGAACGGCCTTCTTGAACGGTATTGTCTTTCAAATACGCTCCGGCGGTCGAGTATCCGCCTTCATCAGTCAGAGCTGTGACAATCGTACCATCCGCGCCAGCGCGGCAAGTCAGCCGATAACCCGGTCGTCTCATGGGTCTCACGCGCTGCTCTTGCACTGCTGGGGTGTTTGGCTTATACGCGCGGTTGTCTAAGGGGCGGATACACGCACCGGGCGCGATATCTCAGGCAGGGTCGGTTAAATCCGGCCCTCTTTCTTTATCGCAACCGGTTTGCACCCCGAGGTCCAATTCACACGCAAGACCGGCGGAGACAACCGCACGGCCAGATACATCACTCAAAAGGATACGATACGCTACATGGCGAATATGATGGACGAGTTTGAAGCACTCTTGAACGAAAGCTTCGAAATGGACACGCCCGAAGAGGGTTCTGTTGTCAAAGGCAAGGTGATCGCGATCGAAGCGGGCCAGGCCATCATCGACGTAGGCTACAAGATGGAAGGCCGCGTCGATCTTAAAGAATTTGCCGAGCCAGGCGAACAGCCAAAAGTAGAAGTCGGCGACGAAGTCGAAGTGTTCCTGCGTCAGGTAGAGAACTCGCGCGGCGAAGCTGTCATCTCCCGCGAGATGGCGCGCCGCGAAGAAGCGTGGGACCGTCTGGAGAAAGCCTACGCTGCTGAAGAGCGCGTTGAAGGTGCGATCTTTGGCCGTGTCAAAGGCGGCTTTACCGTTGATCTGGGCGGCGCTGTCGCGTTCCTGCCCGGCTCTCAGGTCGATGTGCGCCCCGTGCGCGATGCTGGTCCATTGATGGGTCTCAAGCAGCCGTTCCAGGTTCTGAAAATGGACCGTCGCCGGGGTAACATCGTTGTATCGCGTCGTGCGATCCTCGAAGAATCCCGTGCCGAACAGCGTGCCGAAGTCATTGGTAACCTCACCGAGGGTCAGGAAGTCGACGGCGTGGTCAAGAACATCACCGAATATGGTGCGTTCGTGGATCTTGGCGGCGTAGACGGCCTGCTGCACGTGACAGACATGGCATGGCGCCGTGTGAACCACCCGTCCGAGATCCTCGCCATCGGCGAAACGATCAAGGTGCAGGTGATCAAGATCAACAAAGAGACGCACCGTATCTCGCTTGGTATGAAGCAGTTGCAGGAAGATCCATGGGATCTGGTTGCAGCCAAGTACCCACTTGAGTCGAGCCACACTGGCCGCGTGACCAACATCACCGATTACGGCGCCTTCGTGGAGCTGGAGCCCGGTGTCGAAGGCCTCGTGCACGTCTCCGAGATGTCCTGGACCAAGAAGAACGTACACCCCGGCAAGATCGTTTCCACCAGCCAAGAAGTCGAAGTCATGGTTCTGGAAATCGATGGCGCCAAGCGTCGCGTTTCGCTCGGTCTCAAGCAGACCATGCGCAACCCATGGGAAGTGTTCGCTGAAACACACCCCGAGGGCACCGAAGTTGAAGGCGAAGTCAAAAACATCACCGAATTCGGTCTGTTTGTGGGTCTGCCCGGCGACATCGACGGCATGGTTCACCTCTCGGATCTCTCGTGGGACCAGCGCGGCGAAGAGGCCATCCAAGACTACCGCAAGGGCGACATGGTTCAGGCCGTCGTCTCCGAAGTCGACGTCGAGAAGGAGCGTATCTCGCTCTCGATCAAAGGTGTCGGCGGCGACAAGTTCGCGGAAGCAGTGGGCGGCGTGAAGCGCGGCTCCGTGGTGACTGTGGCTGTGACCTCCATCGAAGACGGTGGCATCGAAGTGGAATACGAGGGCATGAAGGCCTTCATCCGCCGCTCCGATCTGTCGCGTGACCGTGCAGAGCAGCGCCCCGAGCGCTTCTCGGTCGGTGACAAGGTCGACGTGCGCATCACCAACGTGGATGCGAAAGCACACCGTCTTGGCGTCTCGATCAAAGCGCGCGAAATCGCAGAAGAGAAAGAGGCCGTGGAACAGTACGGCTCCTCTGACTCCGGTGCATCGCTCGGCGATATCCTCGGCGCGGCGCTGAAAACCAGCGACGACTGATACTGCCGGGCTATTGCCCTGCTGTAGAACGAACGGCCCCGCACATCGCTGTGCGGGGCTTTTTCGTTTGCGAATCGGCGGTGCCAGACTATTGATGGTGGTCGTAACACTATGAAATAATGCAGACTTGATCCCAAAACTCTGAATATTTTGGGAAAATTCTTGCAATGATGCAGCAATTTGCCGCTTTAGGTCGTTCATGTCGCTTTTCGGATGAAGCGATCTTTTCTATAGTGGCGACATATTGACGCAAACGCGTTTGGGGGAGACAAGAATGATCCGGTCAGAATTGATCCAGAAGATCGCAGACGACAATCCACATTTATATCAACGAGATGTAGAGCGGATCGTGAACACCATATTTGACGAGATAACGACTGCAATGGCGCGCGGCGACCGTGTCGAACTGCGCGGCTTCGGTGCCTTCTCGGTCAAGAAGCGCGATGCGCGTGTGGGCCGGAATCCAAGGACCGGTGAGACTGTTCATGTCGAGGAGAAACATGTACCCTTCTTCAAAACGGGCAAACTGCTTCGTGATCGGCTGAACGGGAAATCTTAATGCTCTATGTCCGCTATCTGTGTATCGCCACTTTTGCCGTGGCGCTGATATCTGTTGCTTTGGCAAACCGTGGGATCGTGACCCTTCAGGTCCTGCCGGTGGAAATATCGGGTCTTTTTGCAACCAATCCATCGGTAAATCTTCCGTTGTTCATGGTGATCTTGGGCAGCGTTCTGGCGGGCTTGCTGATCGGGTTCGTGTGGGAGTGGATCCGCGAATACGGCGAGCGGGCGGAGGCGGCCAAGCAGGCGCGCGAAATGCGTCGTTTGCAGCGCGAGCTGGACAAGCTGAAAGCCGAAAAGCATCAGGGCAAGGACGAGGTTCTGGCTCTGTTGGATAAAACCGGCTGAATTATCATGCCTTCGGATGTTTCGGTAAAAATCTGCGGCCTGCGGGAGCCCGCACAGGTGATAGCTGCCGCTGAGGCTGGCGCACGCTACGTCGGTTTTGTGTTTTTTCCCAAATCCCCGCGCCATCTTGAGCTGTCAGACGCGGTGGCGCTCGCGGCGCACGTGCCTCCGGGTATCTGCAAAGTCGCGCTCACGGTAAACGCCGATGATGCGGCGCTTGATGCGCTGACGGTCGCTGTTCCGCTCGATATGCTTCAGCTGCACGGCAGCGAGAGCCCCGCGCGTGTGGCGGAGGTCAAGGCACGCTATGGCCTGCCTGTGATGAAGGCCATCGGGGTGGGGGAGCGTGCAGATCTGGCGCAGTTGGACCTTTATGCCGGTGTGGCTGACCAGATCCTTGTGGATGCCAAGCCGCCTAAGGGCGCGGATCTGCCGGGTGGTAATGGTCTGGCCTTTGACTGGACGCTGTTGCAGGGGCGTGTATGGCGCTCACCGTGGATGTTGGCCGGGGGGCTGGCCCCTGAAAACGTGGCCGAGGCGATCCAGCGCACCGGCGCGCGGCAGGTCGATGTCTCCTCGGGCGTCGAGAGCAGTGCAGGCGTTAAGGATCCGGCGCTCATTCGCGCGCTCGTATCGGCGGCCCAAAACGCCTGACCCGCGCGTCTTTGGCTTCTTTACCATTGCGCCTGTGGGCGGTACTGCTGTGCACAACACTTACCGGAAAGGCACTGGCACCATGGCAAACGATCTTTTCAACAGCTTTATGACCGGCCCCGACGAGAACGGCCGTTTCGGCGAATTCGGCGGGCGCTTTGTCTCCGAGACGCTGATGCCGCTGATCCTTGAATTGCAGGACGAGTACGAGAAGGCCAAGACGGACGAGACGTTCTGGGCCGAGATGGACGATCTCTGGGAGCATTATGTGGGCCGCCCCAGCCCGCTTTATTTCGCCGAGCGCCTGACGGACGAGCTGGGCGGTGCCAAGATCTATATGAAGCGCGACGAGTTGAACCACACCGGCGCGCATAAAATCAACAATGTGCTGGGCCAGATTATTCTTGCCCGCCGCATGGGCAAAAAGCGCATCATCGCCGAGACGGGTGCAGGCCAGCACGGCGTTGCCACCGCTACCGTCTGTGCCAAGTTCGGTCTGAAATGCGTGGTCTATATGGGCGCGCACGATGTCGAGCGTCAGGCCCCCAATGTTTTCCGCATGCGCCTGCTCGGCGCCGAGATCATCCCCGTCACCTCCGGTCGTGGCACGCTCAAGGACGCGATGAACGACGCACTGCGCGACTGGGTCACCAATGTGCGCGATACCTTCTACTGCATTGGCACGGTTGCAGGCCCCCACCCGTACCCCGCCATGGTCCGTGATTTTCAAAGTATTATTGGCAAGGAAGTCCGCACCCAGATGGACAAAGCAGAGGGCCGCTTGCCCGATACGCTGATCGCCGCGATCGGTGGTGGCTCCAACGCAATGGGTCTGTTTTATCCCTTCCTCGACGACAAAGAGGTCAACATTATTGGCGTCGAGGCGGGCGGAAAAGGCGTCAATGCCAAGATGGAGCATTGTGCGTCGCTCACCGGCGGTCGTCCGGGTGTGCTGCACGGCAACCGCACCTATCTGTTGCAGGACGACGATGGTCAGATACTGGAGGGGTTTTCGATCTCCGCCGGTCTCGACTATCCCGGCATCGGCCCCGAGCATTCGTGGCTGCACGACATCGGGCGCGCGAAATATGTCTCGATCACCGACGTTGAAGCGCTGGCCGCTTTCCAGAAATCTTGTCAGTTGGAAGGGATCATTCCCGCGCTGGAGCCGTCCCACGCGCTGGCCCATGTGATGAAGATCGCGCCGGATCTGCCAAAAGACCACCTCATCGTGATGAACATGTGTGGCCGCGGTGACAAGGATATCTTTACCGTCGCGCGCGCGCTGGGATTCGAGATGGGCGAGTTTGCCTGAGGTCTAGCGGGTCAGCTCCAGAATATCGAAATCGCTTTCATTGACGGGCGCGGGGAACATCAGCCGCGCCCGCGTCTCTGACACCCGCTCGAACACCGCGACATCGGGGGTCACTGTGCCGGTGCCTTCGAAATCGGGGGCAAGATCGGCATAGGATTGCGGGGCTATATCCGCCACGTATCCCACGCCCAGATACACAGCCCGCCCGTCGCGCATTTCGATCCGGCCCGCAGTGCGCTGGGATCCCGACAGTTTTTCAAATGTCACTCCGGTGATGTCGAGGGTCATGCTGCATTTGAAATTGCTATAGACCACAAGCGGCACCCCGCGCCCCAGTTTCATCGTCCGGCAGTTCCAGTCGCCTTGCAGCGAGGGATCAAAGGCGACTTGCGGCAGCCCCGAGAGCGCGGTGGTCAAGGCGGTCACATCGCCGTCACTCCCGCCTGCCATGGCCTCCAACAGGGCCGTGCCGGCAAGCCGCTCGAAACGGTCAAGGCGCGCCTGCTCCTGTGGCCGGATCTCCTGTGCGAAAGCGGGTAGGGCAGAGAGCACTGCGGCGCAGGCAAGTAGCGCAAATTTCACGCCGTATTCCCGACCGCGTGGCGGCGCAGGACATCCAGCGGCACCACATCTAGCGCCCTCATGTGGGTCGCCTCCAGGTGGACCCGCGGCGCGCAACCTTCCTCGGCGGCCTGCATGAACCGCCCCGCACACAGACACCACGGATCACCGGGCTTGAGCCCGGCAAAGCCGAAGGCGGGTTGCGGGGTCGACAGATCGTTGCCGACATATTTGGAAAACGCCAGAAACTCGGCGGTCATCACGGCACAGACTGTATGGCTGCCCTGATCAGCGGCGCAGGTGTTGCAGTGGCCGTCGCGGAAAAATCCGGTCACGGGATCGGTGCCGCACAGCGCCAGTGCGCCGCCCTCTACGTTGATGCTGTCGTCAGGTTCCATCGCGTATATCCTCTCAGATTTGCGGAGCGGCAAAGGGCTTACCTGAACCGCTCCATAAGTTTTTGCAGTGCGCTGCGTGGCGCGTCCGTCTCGGACATTGCCTCGGGCTTTTCCTCGGGTGCCTTGGTCTGCGTAGGGGGCGGGACGGGCCCTTTGGTGCCTGTAGAGGGGCGTGCCGGGGCAGTGCGCTGGCTGACCGCGTTCATAAACTTTGCCATATCGCCTGTCGCCAGATGCTCTGCACCGTCACTGATCCCGCGCAGCACATCGTCGAGCCAGTCTTCATCTGCCTTGGCAAAATCGCTCAGCACATATCCCGCAACGCGGTCCTTGTGGCCGGGATGTCCGATGCCCAGCCGCACGCGGGCATATCCTGGCCCCAGATGGCTGTGAATCGAGCGCAATCCATTGTGTCCCGCGTGCCCGCCGCCCATCTTGGCCTTGACCTTACCGGGGGCGAGATCCAGTTCGTCGTGCAGCACGATCACATCCTCCGGCTCGACCTTGTAAAAGCGCATCGCGGCGGCCACGCTGTCGCCGGATTTGTTCATGAAGGTCTCAGGGCGCAGCAGTACGGCGCGGCTGCTGCCAAAGCGGCCTTCGCTCAGGCTGCCCTGATGTTTGCTTTTCCATGGGCCAAAATCATGGTCCGCCGCGATCCGCTCCACCGCCATAAATCCGATGTTATGTCGGTTGCGCGCATATTTCGCGCCGGGGTTTCCCAGCCCTACGATGAGTTTCATGGCGCTTCTCCGTTATTCAGCGGCATCATATGGAGCGCATCGCGCAGCGTCCAGCCGCAGACTGTGGACAAAGAAAAGGGCCGCCCGAAAGCGACCCTAAATTTGTGAACACCGTAGTGCGCCGTATCCCTTGGCTTATTCGCCGTCGGGCGGGCCCATTTCGGTTGTCGGTACTTCGTCTGCATCGACATCTTCGTCATCTTCACCACCGGCCGAGACCAGCGCGGAAGGCGCGGAGACCTGTGCAATGACGAAGTCGCGGTCGATCACTGGCTTGGAGCCTGCGGGCAGCTTGACGTCCGAAATGGTCAGGTTGTCACCAATCTCCATTGCGGAGATGTCGATCACGATGCTTTCGGGGATATCCGAAGCCGTCACAACCAGTTCGATCTCGGGGCGCACAAGGTTCAACGTGCCGCCTTTTTTGAGGCCGGGGCACTCTTCTTCGCCGGTAACCTCGACGCCGATGAACAGGTTGATTTTCGTGGTCCGCTTGAGACGCATCAGGTCGACGTGCGTGGGCAGATCCTTGACCACGTGGCGCTGTACGTCGCGGCAGATGACGCGCACGTCATCGTGGCCGTCAACTTTGAGGTTGAACAGGGTCGCTTTGAAGCGGCCTTTGCGCAAACGGGTCAGCAGTTTGTTGAAATCAAGGTTGATCGGCAGCGGATCTACGTCGCCACCGAAAACAATTCCCGGTACCATGCCATCGCGGCGTGCCTGACGAGCGGCGCCCTTGCCTGTCCCCGTCCGTTCAAAAGCTTCAAGATCTGGGATCTCTCCGGCCATAATAATTCTCCATAAGTTAGGGCGAAACGCCTCCAAGGCTGTCGTCTCGCATGAAGTCGCGCGTATAGTCGCGAATCATCTGCGGGGAAAGCGCTATTTGCGGCCTGTGGCGCGCAGTATCAACACGCGCGTCCCGCGCAGTATCAACACGCGCGTCCCGCGCGATATTGCGGTGCAGGCCCGCCCGTGGCACCTGTGCGTCCATGAGCATCGTGCAAGACATAAAAGCCAGTCGCAAGCCTTTGGGCGGCTTTATCGCCATCGGCCTCGCCTGGGCGTCGTATTTTGCGCAAATGCCGGTGATCAAAGCGGGCGTAGGGGCTTCTGACGGGGCGTACGGGTTGGCCGTGCTCTGGGCGTCTATCGGGGCGGTGGCGGCTATGTGGCTCGCGCCGTTTGCGCAATCGCGGGCGGGGCGCTTTGCCGTGCCGCTGGCGATTATTATCATCGCGCTGGGGCTGCTGGGAATCGGGCTGGTGCCGGTGCTTTGGGCGCTGGCGCTGATGCTGCTGGTGCTGTCTGCGGGGTCCGGCGTGGTGGATGTACTGATCAATGCCGAAGTGGCGGAGGTTGAGGCCCGAACTGGGCGTGCGTTGATGAACCTCAATCATGGTCTCTATTCTTTCGCCTACGCCGGTGCCGCCCTGATGGTGGGGGCACTGCGGGCTGCGGGTTGGACGCCAATCGAGGTATTCACGGCGTTGCTCCTCCCCTTTGCTCTGCTCGCGTGGATGAGCCTTGGCGCTCTGGCTCCGGTCGACCGCGATGAGGAGGTGGCCGCTGCACCCGAAGCCCTGCCGGTCAAGCTTGTGATGCTGGCAGGGGCGGTCGTGTTCATTGCCTTCCTTACAGAGGCCAGCGCCGAGGGCTGGTCTGCCCTGCATATCGAGCGGGGCCTCGGTGGCTCGGCGCAGCAGGGGGCGTTGGGGCCTGCCTTGCTCGGGTTGATGATGGGGGTAGGGCGGTTGTCCGGTCATGCGCTGGCGCGGTTCTTGTCCGAGACGGTTTTGATGATCCTGGCCTGTCTGGTCACGGCTATCGGTCTCGCCGGCGTTGCTTTGGCACCAAGCGTCGCCTTGGCGCTGATGTGCTTCGCGCTTGCGGGGCTTGGTGTTTCGGTTGTTGCCCCGCTCACGCTGGCGCTGGCGGCGCGGGCGGTGCCGCAAACGGTGCGGTTGGCCGTGATCAGCCGCGTGTCGGTTCTGGGGTACGGTGCGTTTTTCTTTGGTCCGCCGCTCATGGGGCTTATCGCCGAAGGGTTCAGCCTGAGTGCCGCGTTTATGACCGTGGCCGTGGTGATCGGGGTGGTGGCGGTGACACTGGTGCCGATGCTGGCGCGCCACAGCCGGGCGATGCGGTAGCTACACGCGCGTAACCAGATGCCCGCCTGCCGCGACCGTGCGCGCGTGGAGGGCGATCTCGGCAGCATAGCGCGCGTCAAATGCGGCCAATGTAGTGTCCGAGATCGGTGTGGATGCGGGCGGGGAGATGTTTTGCGGCTTGATCAGGACCTCCGCGCCCATCCGTTCGTCAAGCCAGTTGCGCAGAACCGGCTGAACCTCGTAGGCGAACAGGTGGGTGATGCCCAAGGCGTCGCCGGGCGCGGTGAGAAATTTAAGCTGGGTGCCAATGCGCGCCCAATCGGGCGGGTCTTCCGACAGTACCGCTTGAACGAACCCGTCGAAATCGGTCTCCAGCGTCGCGGCGCGGTAGCGATACCAGCTGCGCAGATGCTCCAGCGGCGCGCGGATCACGGCCATTGTCTCCGGCTCCAAGCCGTAGGCTTCGCGCAGGAAGGGCGCGATCTTGCGCTGGTAGCGGCCTACGGGCGTATGCTTGCGCTGTTTGTAGAAGGCGATATCGGCCCATGGTTTCAGGGCCACCTCCATCGCGGTCGAGCCGGTCTTGGGTACCGAGAACAGAACCAGGTTCGCGTCGGAGAAAACCAGCATCAGTCCTGCCAGTCGCCCTCGAAATTCTTTGGTACCAGCAGGTTGTGGCGCCCAAGATCGGTCACCTTGGTCTCGCCGCATAGCGCCATGGTGGTGTCCAGCTCCTTGTGGATGACCTCCAGCGCGCGGGTCACGCCCGCCTGACCCATCGCGCCCAAACCGTAGATGAACGCGCGCCCGATGTAGGTGCCTTTTGCTCCCATCGCCATCGCCTTGAGTACGTCCTGGCCTGAGCGGATGCCGCTGTCCATGTGGACTTCCACTTGGTCACCCACCGCATCGAGGATCGAGGGCAGCACGCGGATCGAGCTGAGCGCCCCATCGAGTTGGCGGCCGCCATGGTTGCTCACGATGATCGCATCGGCGCCCACCTGCATCGCCATCTTTGCATCCTCGGCATCGAGAATGCCTTTCAGGATTACCTTGCCGCCCCATTGCTCCTTGATCGCGGCGATTTTGCCCCAATCAAGGGTCGGGTCGAATTGTTCGGCGGTCCAGGCACCGAGATTTGCCGTATCTGAGACATCCTTCACATGACCCACGATATTGCCGAAACTGCGGTTCTTGGTTTGCAGCATTTCGATGCCCCAGCGCCATTTGGTGGCAAGGTTCGCCATCGTCGCCAGTGTGAGTTTTGGTGGGGCCGACAGGCCGTTCTTGATATCCTTGTGCCGCTGGCCCAGAATTTGCAGATCGAGCGTGATCACCAGCGCCGAGCATTTTGCGGCGCGCGCCCGCTCGATCAGCCGGCTGACGTAATCCTGATCGCGCATGGTATAAAGCTGGAACCAGAAGGGTTTGTTGGTGGCGCTCGCCACATCCTCGATCGAGTTGATCGACATCGTGGAGAGGGTGAAAGGCACGCCGAAAGCCTCCGCCGCGCGGGCGGCCTTCACTTCGCCATCCGCATGCTGCATGCCGGTGAGACCGACAGGGGCGAGGGCCACGGGCATGGCGACATCATGGCCAATCATCTGCGTCGCCGTGCTGCGTCCCGACATATCCACCGCCACCCGCTGACGCAGGCGGATCTGGTCGAAATCGGAGGTGTTCTCGCGGAACGTCTGCTCGGTCCAGCTGCCGCTTTCAGCGTAGTCATAAAACATCTTTGGCACCCGGCGGCGGTGGATGCGTTTGAGATCGTCGATGTTGGTGATGACGGGCATGGGGCGGCTCCGGGATGATTGGTCATGATTGATTACCAATCGGGCGCCGTCAAATCAACGTACCATTTCGGCGCGACCTCAGGCGGAGTGGGCTCCGTCGGCAAGTGTTTTGACGAAAGCCAATACATCTTTGGTGCTTTTGCCAGCCGCGATCTGGCTGACGATGGCGGATCCCACCACAACGCCGTCCGCAACCTGGGCGATCGCGCGCGATTTTTTGGGGTTGTTCACGCCAAAGCCCACGATAACGGGCAGGCCAGTGGCATGGCGGATACGGTCAACGGCGGGCGATACGTCGGCGGCATCTGCCTCGGCGGCACCGGTAATGCCGGTGATGGAGACGTAATAGACAAACCCGGATGTGTTTTGTGCCACCCGCGCGAGGCGCTTGTCGTCGGTGGTGGGCGTGGCAAGGCGGATGAAATTGAGCCCGGCGGCCTGCGCGGGCAGGCACAGCTCTGTATCTTCCTCGGGCGGCAGATCGACCACGATCAGACCGTCGATCCCCGCCGCTTTGGCCGCTGTCAGAAATTTATCCACGCCCATGGAATAGATCGGATTGTAATAACCCATCAGAACGATTGGGGTGGTATCGTCGTCCTTGCGAAATTCCGTTGCGAGCTCCAGCGTGCGCAGCAGTGTCATGCCGCCCTCCAGCGCGCGCTGACCGGCAAGCTGGATCGTCGCGCCATCGGCCATCGGATCAGTGAAGGGCAGGCCCAACTCGATGATATCGACACCCGCGCTTGGCAGGCCGCGCACGATCTCAAGCGAGCGGTAAAAGTCGGGATCGCCCGCCATGACATAAGACACAAACGCCTTTTTCCCTTTAGATTTGAGATCGGCAAATTTGGCATCGATACGTGTCATTGGAGCAGCCTTTACTGAGTGTTCCGACCGCAATGCCCAATCGCCACCCGAAAATCAATGCGCAACAGGCGCAGGACGCGGTGGAATTTCCGAAAACACAGGTCTATGCGGGCACGCCCGGACCCTTGCACAGTGCGGGCGTTCCCCCTAACAGATGCAAAACGCACATAAGGGGATGCTGTCATGGGTTTCAAAATGGGTATCGTGGGTCTGCCAAACGTCGGCAAATCGACGCTTTTCAACGCGCTCACCCGCACCGCCGCTGCGCAAGCTGCGAATTTCCCTTTCTGCACGATCGAGCCGAACGTGGGCGAAGTGGCTGTGCCGGACGCGCGCCTTGATACATTGGCCGAAATCGCGAAATCAAAGTCGATCATCCCCACACGCATGACATTTGTCGATATCGCCGGTTTGGTCAAAGGTGCGTCAAAAGGCGAAGGCCTTGGCAACCAGTTCCTCGCTAACATCCGTGAGACGGACGCGATTGCCCACGTTTTGCGCTGTTTTGAGGACGGTGATGTGACCCACGTCGAGGGCCGCGTGGATCCGGTGGCCGACGCCGAAACCATCGACACCGAGCTGATGCTGGCCGATCTGGAGAGCATAGAGAAGCGCCGCGCGGGTCTTGTGCGGAAGATGAAGGGCGGCGACAAGGACGCGGTGCAGCAAGACCGCCTGCTGGCCGCCGCGCAAGAAGCCATCGAGGCGGGCAACCCTGCACGCACTGTGAAAGTGGACGAGGACGACGCACGCGCCTGGCGACTGCTGCAACTGCTGACGACCAAGCCGGTGCTGTACGTTTGCAACGTGGGTGTCGACGACGCGGCCAAGGGCAACGCATTGCCCGCCGCTGTAGCGGAAATGGCGGCGGCACAGGGCAACTCCTCGGTCGTGATCAGTGCCCAGATTGAAGAGGAAATAAGCCAGCTTGATGCCGAAGACGCGCAGATGTTTCTCGACGATATGAACCTCGAAGAAGCAGGCCTCGACCGGTTGATACGTGCGGGATACGAGCTTTTGCATCTCGAGACGTATTTCACCGTTGGCCCGAAAGAGGCCCGTGCCTGGACCATCAAGCACGGCACCTCCGCGCCGAAAGCTGCCGGTGTGATTCACGGGGATTTTGAAAAAGGTTTTATTCGCGCCGAAACGATTGCTTACGATGATTTTGTTTCGCTTGGGGGGGAGGGGCCTGCCAAAGAGGCGGGAAAGATGCGCGCCGAAGGCAAGTCCTACACGGTCAAAGACGGCGACGTATTGCACTTCTTGTTCAACAACTAGAATCAATCGGGTTAGATAGGACGGTGTCGGTAAGTCTAACCCGGAGTGCGGCTATTCTGTAACCCGACGGTTCAGAAAACCCGGCAAAAGGGTGCAGCGGGAACAAGCCTCAGTATTTCCTCGCGGTATCGAGCGAACACATTATAGTGCTTCCGGTATCCATAATTGCTGCGTCACAAGGCCTGTCGGTTCGCGAGGCAGCCATTCAGCTGAATTGGGTATCAGTGTTGAAAATTTCGTGTGCTTTACGATAACGCCACGCCGGTGATCACAATCGACTGTGAAATAGTCGAGCTTCTCGTGCAGGGCTACGAAGCCAAGAAAAACTTTGTATTGCAAGCCTGACCAATCTCCCGGTCGGTGCGCTGGCGATGCTGTTGCCCGGTGTGGCGGCAAGCAGTCGTGGACCACGAGCGTCTCGTCCTTGGCAACATTTCAAACGTATCCGCGTTATTATGGAAGTCCGTTTGATGCGTGTTCCAGCCATCTATAATCGCCGCACCCGATGGCTCTATATGGTAAACCTGTGTAGCAATCGACCCGTCGGATGATCGATACGCTGATCAGCGTACCACTATCAAAAAAAGTCATTCGGAAGATGCATCAAGCGCTGACAGCTGTCCAAACCCGTTTGGTCTATCTCGGCAAAGTGTTTGCCGGTACTGGACGTGCAATCCCCAAGGTAGTTGGAAAGCTTAAAATGGGCCGCAAGTCGGCTCATGATCATGGCTTTGTTCAGGCCAATTTTTACATATTATTTTCACTTCCGGGGCATGAATGATCGTATTTTCGGCTTGTTGCATAGCTCCGGCATGGTAACGCCACGACAGTGGGGTGTCGATAATCTATGAGCGATGCATAAAACTAAGGAGTTTGGTCCCCCTGTTGCCACGCTATTTCAGGTAGTCGGATCGGTGTCCGTCGTCAGGGTTTTCGGCCTCGGCTGGCGGGATATTCCCGATGGGGCCAAGCAAGCGGCGATTGTTGAACCAATCGACCCAACCGAGAGTGGCCATTTCCAGCTCCTGCATGTTGCGCCATGGACCTTGGCGGTGGACC
>Ga0306910_1000039_pt1 | contig 90413 bp, 79 predicted proteins | sample AntRauMFilla2698_FD_190438 | JGI IMG/M metagenome (GOLD analysis project Ga0306910, IMG submission 190438) | Saline lake microbial communities from Rauer Islands, Antarctica - Metagenome Filla 2 #698 (v2) (version 2) | ecosystem: Environmental > Aquatic > Non-marine Saline and Alkaline > Saline ... | reverse complement strand
GCTCAACAACCTACGCCACAGCGTCCTGTTTGAACTCGTCTGTAAACCGTATTCCCTTGTTCATATCCGTCTCTCCTTGGTTCCAAAATTACCAAGCAAACCGTCTACAAATCTAGGGGCACCTCAACAGCCCACACAAGGCTCTCGGCGGCAAACCACCTGCCGTGGTCTACTGGCGATGAAATGAAACTGCCAACCCCGATCAACAGGCGCAAAGAGTAGCTTAAGTCACGTCAGAAACTGTCCAATAAACGGGGAGTAGCTCACACTTCGCTTGCGCCGTCACGTCGATATGGTGCGGAAAATGGGCGCGCCATGGCCATCCTGCCGGCCCGTACCGCCTGTAAATAAGTTACGGATTACCGATACCTGCCAATTCAAAAGTTGTACTAATTCGAAGCCTATGGCACACGAGCAAAAACCTATCATTCTTCCAGATGAGAAATCGAGAGACGCCAATATGCACCCTTACAGAAGTTTTACTTGTGTCGAACTAAATGCCACTCACGTTGGCGATGACGTTCGTCTGTCTGGATGGGTGCACCGGGTTCGAGATCACGGTGGGGTTTTGTTCGTAGACCTCCGCGACCACTACGGAATAACTCAGCTCATTTGCGACAGCGATTCACCGGCTTTTAGTGAGGTGGAGAAGGTTCGAGCAGAATGGTGCATTCGCATTGATGGCACGGTAAAAGCGCGTGCACCCGAGCTTGCGAATGAAAAAATCCCCACGGGAGAGATCGAAGTATTTGTTCGAGATATCGAGGTCTTGGGCAAAGTGAACGGCGAGCTGCCGCTGCAAGTGTTTGGAGAGCAGGAGTACCCTGAGGAGACTCGCCTGCGGTACCGATACCTCGACCTGCGCCGCGAAAAAATGCAGCGAAATATGCTGCTTAGGTCCGACGTCGTAAGCTCAATTCGCAAACGTATGTGGGATCGGTCTTTCAAAGAATTTCAAACACCCATTATAACCGCGTCGTCACCGGAGGGCGCGCGCGATTTCCTTGTGCCGTCGCGGCAGCATCCTGGCAAGTTCTACGCGCTCCCACAGGCGCCCCAGCAATTCAAACAGCTCTTAATGGTTTCCGGTTTCGATAAGTATTTCCAGATCGCCCCATGCTTTCGTGACGAAGATCCGCGGGCAGATCGGTCTCCGACGGATTTCTATCAGCTTGATATGGAAATGTCTTTCGTTGAGCAGCAGGACGTATTTGACACCATCCAGCCTGTTCTGACCGGGATCTTCGAGGAGTTCGGCGGCGGAAAAACAGTCGATCAGGAATGGCCGCTGATATCCTATAAAGATGCTGCTCTTTGGTATGGCTCCGACAAGCCCGATCTGCGCAATCCCATCAGAATGCAGGTCGTCTCCGAGCATTTCGCGGGATCAGGCTTTGCCATCTTTTCTAAACTTCTAGAGCAGGAGGGCACACAAATTCGTGCGATACCTGCGCCGACCGGTGGCAGCAGAAAATTCTGTGACCGGATGAACGCATTCGCGCAAAAAGAGGGTTTGCCCGGCATGGGCTATATTTTCTGGCGCGATCAGGGCGATGGTATGGAAGCTGCGGGGCCGCTTGCCAAGAACATCGGGCCCGAACGCACCGAGGCTATTCGCCTCCAACTGGGACTTGGTGTTGGTGATGCCGCATTTTTCCTGGGCGGCAAGCCCAAAGCGTTCGAAGCGGTCGCAGGTCGCGCACGCAATGTCATAGGCGAAGAGTTGGGGCTGATTGAAACGGAGCGCTTTGCGTTTGCGTGGATCGTCGACTTCCCGATCTACGAGAAAGACGAAGTGACCGGCAAAATTGATTTCGAGCACAATCCTTTCTCAATGCCACAAGGCGGTATGGAAGCGCTTGATGGTGACCCGCTGGATGTGCTTGGTTTCCAGTATGATCTGGCGTGCAACGGCTACGAGCTTGTATCGGGCGCGATCCGGAATCACCGTCCTGAAATTATGTTCAAAGCGTTTGAGATCGCTGGATACGGGAAAGATGAGGTATTGAAGCGGTTTGGCGGTATGGTAAATGCGTTTCAATACGGCGCTCCGCCACACGGTGGGTGTGCTGCGGGGATTGACCGGATCGTCATGCTTCTCGCAGAGGAAAGCAATATTCGCGAGGTTATTCTGTTCCCTATGAACCAGAGAGCCGAAGATGTGATGATGAACGCGCCCAGCGACCCGATGCCGGACCAGCTTATGGAACTAGGGCTGCGCGTCATCCCCCAATCTTAGAAGTGAAGCGCTGCGGGAAGTCGCGGCGCGTCCTTACAAAAGAGTGCCGACGCTCTGTGCGACACGACCTAGACTGGGTGTCGGAAGCAGACCGTTCCGCAGAGATAACGCACGATTTGCTTCAATCGACGCTGAATTCCGGGCTTGGCGCGGCGTGATCTGCAGTTTATCAATTTTTGATGAACAGCATAACCTCACCCGCAAGCCCACTTGGCCTTCCCCTTGAAGACTGGAGCCCACCACAGGCGCCGAATTGGGCTGAAAAATCGGGTAAATTTGTTACGTTGGAGCGTTTGAACGCCGAAAGTCACGCGGCGCTTCTCCACCGATCCTTTGCCGAAGATAATGCTGTGTGGGACTATCTCCCCTACGGTCCTTTTTCATCAGCATCCCAGTATCACCGCTGGGTCCGGGATATGGCCGTCCTGGATGATCCGCGTTTCTACGCGATCAAAAACTTGCAGACCGGTAATTGGGAGGGGGTTGCGAGCTATCTGCGAATAACGCCCGAGGCCGGCACGATCGAAGTGGGGCATATTAACTTCAGTCCGGCATTGCAGCGTACAGTCGCTGGCACTGAGGCGCTTTATCTGATGATGGAGTGGGCTTTTGAAGCAGGCTACCGCCGGTATGAGTGGAAATGCAACGCACTGAACCTTGGATCACGACGTGCGGCGCAACGGCTTGGCCTCAGCTTTGAGGGAGTGTTCAGGCAAGCCGCTGTCGTAAAAGGGCGGAACCGCGACACGGCTTGGTTCGCGGCAATTGATCGTGAATGGCCTGCCCTCAAGGAAGCGTATGCTGCGTGGTTCTCCCCTTCCAACTTCAGCGCCGATGGGCTGCAGCGTGAAAGCCTCGCAGACATGACACAGCTTGTCCGTGCGGGCGATGATCCCGCACGTCCCGCGCGCTAGATCGCGATCTTTACCGCCAACCTCTGTTGGATCAGCCCGGCAATCTGTGCTGTCTCTGACGTTGCCGTTTCACCGGCAGCGCGCTTGAGCGCCAACGCCCTCGCTGCCTGCTCCATTCGGTCGTCTTCGACTGACCGGGCAACCCCGGACAAGAACTGTGCAATATAATCGAGCGCCTGATCATTTGGCGAATTATCCAACAGTTCCGCCGCGTAGTTAATGTCATCATGATAGGCGATCTGGTCAGGCGATACCTGTTCATCCACGATTGCCCGTAGGCCTGGTGGCTGTCGATCAGCGGGCAGCGCGGCCAAAATCATCTGTTGAAATACGGCGAGCGAGGTGATCGGCTTGCTCAGGAACCCCTGTGCGCCCGCAGCCATCGCCTCCGGCTCCAGCATATCGTCACCTGAGGTTGCCAAAACCACGCTTTTCTCTGTTTCCGCCTGTGCCAATTCCGCAATCAAATCGGCGCCATTGCCGTCGGGCAGGCCCATATCCACTACAACCACCGTTGGGCGGTAAACCTGAAGATGCCGCCGCGCCGAGCGGATGCAATCGGCCCGCCGGATCCGCGCACCAGAGCGCAAGCACAACAGCCGCATCGCCTCACAGGCGTATCTGCTGTCCTCGACCACAAGGACAGTCAGGCCCAGCAGGGGGCGCGCGGCAGTGGGGGCCGGATAGGTGGCCGCGAACGGGTCATTGGTATCCATGATGCTCTCCGATTCCATATCTTTCCCTATGGTTACGCAGCCATGCCTAAGAGAAGGTTAACACGACGCATTGCACCCAAATCTTTTGCGCCGCATAAACGGATAAATTCCGTTGTGAGGAGATTATGATGATTGGACGACTGAACCATGTGGCCATCGCCGTGCCCGACCTCGAAGCCGCAGCAGAACAGTACCGCAATGCACTTGGTGCCAATGTGGGCGCACCGCAGGACGAGCCAGATCATGGCGTGACGGTCATCTTTATCGAGCTGCCGAATACCAAGATCGAGCTGCTTTATCCTTTGGGCGAGAACTCTCCCATTCAAGGTTTCCTCGACAAGAACCCCGCGGGCGGCATCCACCACATTTGCTATGAGGTCGATGACATCATAGTGGCGCGCGACCACCTGCTAACGACCGGCGCGCGCGTTCTGGGCAATGGCGAGCCCAAGATCGGCGCGCATGGCAAACCGGTCATCTTCCTGCACCCCAAAGATTTCAATGGCGCGCTGGTCGAGCTGGAGCAAGTCTGATGGGACCGGTCTCAGCCCTCGTTCTCTATGCCGTCGTCTGGTTCATGCTATTCTTGATCATCCTGCCAATTCGTGTCCAAACGCAGGGCGATCTGAAAGACATCGTGCCGGGGACCCACGCAGGCGCGCCCGAGCATCATCACCTCAAGAAAAAGGCGCTGTGGTGCACGGGGCTGTCTTTCCTGATTTGGGGTGCTTTTGTGGCGATTATCCTGTCTGGTGTGATCAGCGTCGATAACCTTGAGGATTGGATGGGGCGCGGTGCCCCTGCGGCAGAATCTGGAACAGATGAGTAAACGTCGCGGCGCCGAGGATCGGCACGACGAGATTTAACAGCGGAACTGACAGCGGCATCGCCATCAGAATACCGGCGACCCAGATCGTGAAAAAATGCTTGCGTCTTAATTCACGCGCGCGTTTGCGGCCGACGCGGCGCATAGCGGCAAGTGTGTAATACTCGCGGCCCAGCAGAAATCCGTTGACCGTCCAAAAGATGAAAATCGCAACAGGCGCAAAGATTACGTAGAGGATCAGCGCCAACAGGTTCACCAGAATAATTACTCCAAGAAACCCCGCAGCATCGCGCAGCGCCTCGCCGAACGGCGTGCGCGGTTGCTGCGGAATTGTTGGGTAATGTACCGCCTCGACGGCATCGGCGACATCATCGAGGAAAAGCGAGGATATCGCGGAGGCCACAGGCACCATCAGGAAGATCGACAGCAGCATCACAAGTGCCACAGCGCCCCAGCTGAACGCATTGTCGAGCCATTGCACCTCACCGAGCAACGGTAGGGTGATCGTGTCACCGGCCCACCAGCCGACCAGCGCCGACAGCCCCCAAGCAAACGCGGCCAGTAGCGCAACCGCGCCACCGACCCCAAGTAAAAGGACCCGACGAAAGCGCGGATCGCCCAACTGCCCCAAGGAAAGGGCAAAGGCCGTGAAGATCGTGCCTAGAGCCATGTCGTTAAAGCGTCTATATCGGGCCGGGGCCGCTCTGGAGGCGTGCTTGTTTCGGTAGCGATGTGGATGAAGCCTGCGATCCGCTCGTGCGGGGCAAGGGCGAACCCCTGCTCCATGAAAGTGCGGTCATGGCTGACCCACCCGCTGAGCCAGTTCGCGCCCCATCCTGCTGCCAGCGCCGCGTTCAGCAGCGCAAGGCAAACACCGCCCACCGCATAGGTTTGCTCCAGAACCGGGATTTTTTCGGACGGTTTGATCACTTCGATCACCGCAACGGCCAGATGCCCCTGATCAAACTGCGCGCGGCCCTTGGCGATTTGCTCTGGCTCAAGGCCCAATGATTCACCGCGCGCCTGTGCCAGCGTCGCCAGTGGCCCCATCGCAGCGCGGTCGATCACGATGAAACGCCACGGCTCCAGCTTGCCATGATCGGGGCTGCGCGAGGCCGCGGTGAGCAGTTGTATCAGCGCGGTGCGGTCGGGTACGGGACCGCTCAGCGTCTTGGCCGGGCGCGAGCGGCGCGTGAGCAAAAAGTCGAGTGCGGCAGGGTTGGGCGTGGGCATGGATTACAGTCCTAATTCTTTGGCCATATCGTCGATCATCTGTTTGTGAAACGCCGTGATACGGGCATTGGGCTGCCGCAGCAGCATCGCCTTGCGCATCGGATCCGGTGCCTCGATCTTGCTGCCACTCAAGGCCTCCAACACCGCGTGCCCGCAAAACGGAACGTAAACCTCCGAATAGCCGCCCTCGTGTACCATGACCAGCTTACCGTCGCAGATGGTTTCGGCGGTTTGTTTGATTCGCGCGGTCATCTCGCGAAAGGTCTGCGCCGTGGCCAGCATCGAGCCTAGCGGATCGGGCATCGCGCAATCATAGCCGCAGGCGACGATGATGATATCGGGGTCAAAGGAGGTGATCTGCGGAATAACGACCGTGTCGATGGCGTGCAAATAGCCGTCATGGCCCGTGCCAGGGGGCAGGGGCAGATTGAGGTTAAAGCCTTCGCCCGCCGCTGTGCCCCGGTCCTGTAACGCGCCGCTTTCCAGCGGGTAATTTCCCTCCTGATGCAGCGAGATGGTCAGCACATCGTCACGGCCATAGAACACGGCCTGCGAACCGTTGCCGTGATGCACATCCCAATCGAGGATCACGGCGCGTTTTGCTGTCCCTTCGGCAAACGCAGCCTCCACCGCAATGGCGATATTGGCCATAAGACAGAACCCCATCGGTGCTTCAGGTTCGCAATGATGGCCGGGGGGACGGCTGAGGGAATAGGCGTTGGTCAGCTCCCCACGGGTCACGGCACGCACCGCAGCGGTCGCCAGACCGGCAGACAGGGCGGCAATCTCATACCCGCCCTGTGCAAAGGGTGCGTGATGCCCCAGCTCTCCACCGCCCGCGTCGGAGACCGCTTTGAACGCATCCAGATAGCTGGCGGGATGAACGCGTAACAATTCGCCGTGTGTGGCGAGTTCCGCGCTGCGCATGTCCAGTTCGCGGGTGATGCCGGTCACCTCCATCAGGTTCCTGAACCGGCGCTTGGTCTCAGGGCTTTCAGGCAAGCCGCCCGCTGCAAGGGGCTGGACCAAACCGCCCAGCGGCAGCGTCATCGCGTAATTACCGCCAGCGTGCCAAAACGTCCGCTCGTCCCAAAAAAAACCTGTGCTCATCGTTGCCTCCTTGGCTTAGAGCGAGGGTCGCAAAGCGCCTGCCGATTGTCCATCGCTGGATGATGCGAGAAAGGACACATCACCTTGAATTCTTAATCGGTCGCTCGGCGATCAATCGCACTGTTGGTAATAAAGCGTTCGGAAAGTTGCGCTAAACACCTGACTACGCAGTCTGATGATTCTGGCTTTTCTTTGGAGATATAAATTTGAAATATGGTGTTTTATCGCTTCTGGCGATGCTCTTGGCTCTTACGGCCTGTGCGCAATCAAGTATTCAACCCATGTCGCAGGACACATTCAAAGTTGCGACAACTGCCGCTCCTGCATGCGGGCCCAACGGTGCCCGCAACGTCGCATTCAAAACGGCAGCGGTGGAAGTTATTCGCCGAGGTGCAGATAAATTCGTGCTCGTCGGTGATACAAATAATTCAAACGTTTGGTCGGGCGCGCATGACCAGTCCATGATCGTGCGCATTATCCCCGAAGGTAGCCGCGAGGCAGGCAATGCGTTGTCAGCGCGCGGGCAACTTGGTGCCGACTGGCAAACAGTTGTCGCCAGCGGAGCACCAACAACCTGCACTTGAACAGTAATAACTGAGCGATCCGGCGGCACGCTGAGGCTTTTGCCGCGCGCCTCCAATCGCCTAAGTTCAAAGAACTTCCCGTGGACTGGCTGAAGGCTTTCTAGCGTCCTACCATGCCCACGATTTCATAGGTTTTTTTCAAGATCGGTGCTGTGATCTCACGCGCCTGAAGGGCACCTTTGGCCAGCAGACGGTCGATCTCGGCGGGATCGGCCATCAGACGCGCCATTTCACCTGAAATTGGTCCAAGTTTCTCGACGGCCAATTCCGCCAGCGCGGGTTTGAACGTACCGAACTGCTGGCCGCCGACATCCGCCAGAACCTGCTCGACCGTCTGCTCGTTCAACGCGGCATAGATGTTCACCAGATTGCGCGCCTCGGGTCGGTCTTTCAGGCCCCCGACCTCGGAGGGTAGCGCGTCGGGGTCGGTCTTGGCCTTGCGGATTTTCTTGGCGATCGTATCGGCATCGTCGGTCATATTGATGCGGCTGGCGTCCGAGGGGTCAGACTTTGACATCTTCTTTGCACCGTCGCGCAGGCTCATCACGCGGGTCGCAGCACCCTCGATCACCGGCTCGGTGAGCGGGAAGAAATCGACGCCATAGTCGTGGTTGAACTTTGTCGCGATGTCGCGGGTCAGCTCGAGGTGCTGCTTCTGGTCCTCGCCCACGGGCACGTGCGTGGCGTGATAGACCAGAATATCTGCGGCCATCAGCGCCGGATAACCGAAAAGTCCCAGCGAGACATTCTCGGCATTTTTGCCTGCCTTGTCCTTGAATTGCGTCATCCGGCCCATCCAGCCCATCCGCGCCACACAGTTGAAAATCCAGCCCAGCTGTGCATGCTCGGGAACTGCGGACTGATTGATCAGAATGGATTTTTCGGGGCTGATGCCCGATGCAATGAACCCTGCCGCAAGCTCGCGCGTATTGTGGCGCAGCTTTGCAGGATCCTGCCAGACGGTGATCGCGTGAAGATCGACCATGCAGTAAATCGTCTCAAAATCGCCTGCGTTCTGCATATCCACAAAGCGTTTGATCGCGCCCAGATAATTACCCAGATGCAGGTCGCCGGAGGGCTGGATGCCGGAAAAGACGCGAGGGGTGAATTGGGTCTGGGTCATGGTGTGCTCCGGTTGGGGCTGGATATGCGGCTGCACAGGGCTTACCCATGGCGCAGGTTCCCGTCAACATATCGAAAGAAGCCCATGCCAAACGACGACAACACCGACCGCAATCCCGATCTCGAATCGCCCTTCAACAAGATGCCGGTGGTGGTTGTAGTGCTGTTTCTTATCATGGCGGGGGTCGAGCTGGTCTTGATGCTGGGCGAGGCAGGGCTGGTCGGCGGTCCGGGTGCCATCGGCTGGCGGCTGGCACTGGTGCGCGACTGGGGCTTCTCGGGCGATTTGTTCGACGCAATGCTGGCGCAGGGGTATTTCCCGCCCGAACATCTGGCGCGCTTTCTGACATATCCGTTCATTCACCTCAGCTTTACCCATGCCTTGCTGGCGGTGGTCCTTATGTTGGCATTGGGAAAACTCGCTGCCGAGGCGATGGGATCATTGGCAATGCTGGCGCTGTTCGTCGTGTCGGGGATCGCCGGCGCGCTGGCCTATGCGCTGTTGCTGGATGATCCGGTCTGGTTGGTGGGGGCTTATCCATCGGTCTATGGCCTGATTGGCGGCTACAGTTTCATGCTCTGGCGGCAGCTGGAGGCTGCGGGCGGCAGACAGCGCGAGGCGTTCACACTGATCGCCATTCTCATGGGGCTGCAACTGGTCTGGAGCTTGTTTGCAACGGTCGGTAATGGGTGGGTGGCCGAGCTTACCGGGTTTGTCTGTGGCTTTCTGCTGAGCTTTCTTTGCGCGCCCGGTGAATGGGCGCGCCTGCTGCGTAATTTGCGGCGGCGTTAGGCCTTTGGGCTGCGGCGCAGGGCAGATCGGAACTCCGACATCCTGAACGCGCCGATCAACTGGCCCGATCCGAAATAGGCGACGGCCCCGATCACCAGCAGGATCAAAAGGCCGATGCTCCGCCAGCCGGGCAGCGCCAGCAGCGCACCCATTTGCAGATCAAAGAACCACAGTGCCGCCCCCATGATCAGACTGGCGGCAATGATGCGCCAGATCCGCTTGTGAAACCGCGCGTCAAATTTTGCAGCGTCGCCATAGCCGCGTGCGCCGATTGCCAGCAGCGCAAACATCGCCCAGCCCGCCGCCGTGGCCGCAATCGCGGGCGACAGCCAGCCGACAACGGGTGCCAGACCAATGGCCAGCCCCGCATTTACCACCAGCGCCACCAGCGCGTAGTAGAACGGTCGCTTGGTATCCTCGCGCGCGAAATACAGCGGTTGCAGGATTTTTTGCAGAACAAAGGCCGGCAGGCCGAGGCCGTAGATCATCACCGCCGTGGCAATCGCGGCGGCATCATCCACCGTCGTTGCCCCGCGTTGAAACAGCACGGAGGTCAGCGTCAGCGGGATCACTACCAGCGCCACGGCGGACGGGATGGTGAGCGCCAGTGAAACCTCAGCGGCGCGGCTGAGGGTGGTCTGCGAGCCTGCGGTATCCCCCGCCTTGAGCCTGCGTGACAGATCCGGCAGCAAAACCACACCAATGGCGATGCCGACGACGCCAAGCGGCAGCTGGTACAGCCGGTCCGCATAGCTGAGCCATGCGACCGCACCTTCGTAAAAACTCGCCACTTGCCGTCCCACCAGCAGATTGACCTGTACCACGCCACCGGCAAGGGCCGCGGGAGCGGCAATAATGGCAAGACGCTTCAGGTCGGGGGTCAGGCGCGGGCGTTTCCAAAGGCGCAGGGTGAAACCCGCCCGCCGCGCCGCCCACCAGACCAGCGCCAGCTGCGCCATACCCGCCAACGGCACCGACAGTGCCAACGTATCGCCCACCCTCAGCCCCAGTGCCTGATCAAGGCCGACCCCCAGCGCATCGGATGCCGGCCGCCCCAGCGCAGCGCCGATGAGAACGGCGATTACGAATATTACATTGAGCACGACAGGCGCCGCCGCTGCCGCCATGAACCGCCCCGTGGCATTGAGCACGCCCGACACGAGTGCCGCCAGCGAGATGAACAGAATGTAGGGAAAGGCCAGCCGCCCGTATTCAACCGCCAGATCAAACCGCTCGTCCCCGCGAAATCCGGAGGCCATAAGCAGCACCAGACCGGGCATGGCGATGATCCCGACGATGGTAAATATGGTCAGGATAAATGCCATGCCCACAAAGGCATCCTGCGCAAACCCTTGCGGGTCGTCGTCAGCTTCGAGCCGTTTAGAGAACATCGGCACAAAGGCCATGTTGAACGCCCCTTCGGCGAAGAAACGGCGGAACATATTAGGCAGGGAAAATGCCACGAGGAACGCCTCGGCCACTGGACCTGAGCCAAGATAGGCCGCAATCATCACATCACGCACAAAGCCCAAGACGCGGCTGAGCAACGTCCATATCCCGACGGTGAAAAAGCCGGTCATCAGGCGAATGGGTTTCATGGGAATACGACCTCTTATGCGGTGTGCCTTGGCCTAGCGATTGGGGCACGCTTGCGCAATTGTCTTTTACAGGTGCTTGCGGGACGGGCGCTTTTTCCCGATGGTGCAAACCATGACAGGCAAACGCATCTTCCTCACCGGCGCTACCGGAACCGCAGGCCGCGCCACGCTGGAGGCGCTGCGCGGCAATGGCCATGAGGTGGTGTGTTTCACCCGCGCGCCTGCGGAACTGGGCACCGAGGTGCGTGTCGGCGATGTGAGCAGTCAGGCATCTCTGGCACGCGATGGTTTCCGCGGTGAGCGGTTTGACGCGGTCGTCTCCTGCATAGCCTCGCGCAGTGGCACGCCGCGCGATGCATGGGCGGTGGATCACGATGCTAATCTGGCACTTTTGCGCGCAGCGCAGAGCGCGGTCGTCGGCCAGTTCATCCTGCTCTCCGCGATCTGCGTACAAAAGCCGCTGCTGGAATTCCAACGCGCAAAACTGGCGTTCGAGGCGGAGTTGACCGCATCAGGGCTGACATATTCCATCGTTCGGCCTACGGCGTTTTTCAAATCTCTCTCGGGGCAACTTGACCGCGTGCGCGCGGGAAAGCCGTTTCTGGTCTTTGGCGACGGCCGGCTCACCGCTTGCAAACCCATCAGCGACCGTGATCTGGGCGCGTTTATTGCGGGCTGTGTCGATGATCCTGCACAGGCGAACCGGATTCTGCCCATCGGCGGCCCCGGCCCGGCGATCACGCCGATGGATCAGGCCGAGGCGCTGTTTGGGCTGTTGGGGCAACCTGTGCGCGTCACGCGGGTGCCCGTTGCGATGCTGGGTGCGATACGCGGCGGGCTGCGGGCCGCGGGGCTGGTGAGTGCGCGCATGGCGGAGAAAGCGGAGCTGGCAGGCATCGGGCGCTACTATGCCACGGAATCGATGCTGGTCTGGGATGCGGCGCGCGGGTGCTACGACGCAGCCGCCACACCCGAGACTGGCTCGGACACGCTTTTCGATTTCTACCAGACGCTCATCACACAAAACGCCAGCGTGGCGCTTGGCGATCACTCGGTCTTCTGACGCGGCTCATTTGTCGGCGCGCGCAACACCCTCTTCGATCGCTTCGCGCAATCGCTTTTCCAGCGTGCGCTGCTTGCTCTCGTTATAGTATTTCAGGCCGAACATATCCTTGACATAGAAGGTATCGACGACCTGCTCGCCATAAGTCGCAATTACGGCGTTCGCGATATAGACGTTTGCACCGGCCAGCGTACGGGCCAGATCATATAGCAGGCCGGGACGGTCGCGGGTATCGACTTCGATGATCGTATAAATTTCCGAGCCCTCATTATCGAAGGTGATCGAGGTCGCCACACGAAAGGCTTTCTCGCGCTTTTTGACCTTGTCGCGGGATTTGAGCGCGTCGCGGGCGATCACTTCGCCGCGCAGGGTCTTTTCGATCATCTGGCGCAGGCGCGGCAGTTTCGACGCCTCATAGGCGTTGCCCTCGCTGTCCTGAATCCAGAAGGCATCGGTGATATAGCCGTCCTTGGTGGTGTAGCTGCGCGCGTCGACCACATTGGCCCCAACCAGCGCCAGCGCACCCGCAAGGCGGCTGAAAATGCCGTGATGGTCGGGCATCACAAAACAGGCGCGGGTCGCGTCGCGGTCCTCGTCGGGGTGCAGGTCGATGTGGATGGCCTCGGGATCAATGTCGCGCAGCATTTTGGCGAATGTCACATGCGCGGTCACATGCATCCCCTGCCAATAGGGATCATAATGGCGCGCCGTCTCTTCCTGAAGCGCCTTCTTGGGCCAGTCGGGCAAAGCATCACGCAGGGCTTTCTTGGCTTCCTTGCCACGGCTGGTGCGATTGAGATCTTCCAGCCCGGTCTCCAGCGCGCGTTTGGTCTGGCGGTAGAGGCCCCGGATCAACACGGCCTTCCAGTTATTCCATGTGTTCGGCCCCACGCCGCGAATATCGCAAACGGTAAGCACGCAGAGCAGGTCGAGCCGTTTGACCGTCTGAACGGCCTTGGCAAAATCCCGCACCGTGCGCGGATCGGCGATATCGCGTTTCTGCGCCATATCCGACATCAGCAGGTGATAGCGCACCAGCCATTCGACGGTATCTACTTCGTCCTGTTTCAGCCCCAAACGCGGCGCCACCTTGCGTGCGATCTGTGCGCCAAGGATCGAATGATCTTCTGGCCGCCCCTTGCCGATATCATGCAACAGCAGCGCTACATAAAGCACCTGGCGGTTCACCCCGCGCTTGAGGATCGAGGAGGCGACCGGCAGCTCCTCCTCCAACTCGCTTTTCTCGATCATCGCAAGGTTGGCGATGGTCTGGATGATATGCTCGTCCACGGTATAGCTGTGGTACATGTTGAACTGCATCATCGCGACGATCGGCTCAAATTCCGGAATGAACGCACCCAGCATGCCCAGCTCGTTCATGCGGCGCAGCGCGCGCTCGGGGTTGCCGTGTTTGAGCAGCAGATCCAGGAAGATTCGCTGGGCCTCGGGCGTGGTGCGTAGCGTATCGTCGATCAGATGCAGGTTTGCCTTTACCGTGCGCATGGCGTCTGGATGAATCAGCATACCTGTCCGCAAAGCTTCTTCGAACAAACGCAGCAGGTTGAGCGGATCGCCCAGAAACGCAGCCTCATTCTCGATAGCGATGCGGTTGTGCACCACCATATAGCCCTCTTTGATCCGAGGGCGCCGCCGGAACAACCTTTCCAACAATGGCTCGGATTTGACGTGCATATCCTCCAGCTTCGTCAGGAAGATGCGGGTGAGATCGCCCACGGCGGTCGCATGGCGGAAATAGGCCTGCATGAACACTTCGACAGCGCGGCGGCCGCCCTGATCCTCGTATCCCATCGCTTCTGCCACGCTGACCTGCATGTCAAAGGTAAGTTGTTCTGTCGCGCGTTTGGTCAGCAGATGCAGATGCCCGCGCACGGCCCAGAGAAAATTCTCGGCCTCTTTGAAGGTCTGGTATTCATCGGGGCGGAAAACGCCGGCCGCAACCAGATCGGCGGAGTGTTCCACGCCGTGAATGTATTTGGCGATCCAGAACAGCGACTGCAAATCGCGCAGACCGCCTTTCCCTTCCTTTACATTCGGCTCCACAACATACCGCTGGCCCTGTTTGATATGGCGGCTGTCCCGCTCGGCCAGCTTGGCCTCGATGAACGCCTGACCCGAGCCTGAGAAAAGATCACGCTTGAGCACGAGGTCAAGCTCTTGGGCCAATGCAAAATCGCCCCCGACATAGCGGTGCTCCAGCAGGGCGGTCTGTATCGTGTAATCCTCGTTACCCAGTTGCACACAGTCCCGGATCGTGCGGCTGGAATGGCCGACCTTGAGCTTCAGATCCCACAGGATATACAGCATCGCCTCTATCACGCTGCTGGCCCAGGGCGTGATTTTGGCAGGCAGCAAAAACAGCAGATCGACATCGGAAGATGGCGCCATCTCGCCGCGCCCGTAACCGCCCACACCGATCACGCTCAGGGCGGGGGCGTTTTTCGGTGTAGGGTGCAAGTATGTCGTGGTGACCATCAGCACGGATTTCACCATGCCGTCAGTGAGGTAGGTATAAGAGGCGGTCATCGCCTGCGCGTCAAAGGGGGATGCGGCAAATGCATCCGCGATTGCCGCACGCCCTCTGGTCTGCGCGGCGCGCAAGATCTTGACCGTCTCGCTGCGCAGCGCGGCTTCGCTGCTGTCGCTGGCGGCGGCGGCAGCAATCTTGGCGTCAACTGTGTCGGTGTCGTATATCTCGTTCGCTGGCGCGCTCAGCCGCGGCGCCAAGGCCGCGACCGTTGCGATTTCAGTGGTTTTACTCATGGCGCGGCTCAGAAGCCTGCACCGCCGAACGATTGTGGCGCCGCATCAAGCAGAACGACCTGATTGTTGCGCACGGTCGCCACGGCAAGGCCACGCTCGTTGGTGCCATCTGCCCGCAGACGGAAAATCCCGCTTGCGCCACGGAACCCGGCACCCTGCGTCAGCGCCGCACCCGTCAGAGCATTGGCCCGCCCGCTCTTGGCAAGTGAGGCTACGGCGGCAACCCCGTCAAACGCGAGGCCTGCAATATCAAGAGGACGCTCGCCATAGGCCGCGGCGTACTGGGCCGCAAACGCTGCACTGGCCCCCGGATCCGGCAGCGCGAACCAGCCACCCTGAACGCCCGGAATGGCGAGCGTTTGTGCCGGAATATCCCAGCGGCTCAGACCGACGTATTGTGTCGTGGCATTGGTGATGCCCGCGCTGGGCAACATATCGGCCAGCAGAGGCAACGCTGTCGCGGAATTGGCCGTCATAAACAGGGCGTTGGCGCCGGACGCTTCGATCGTTGCCCGCACACGTGGCACTGCGTTGCGCACGCCTTCCTGGCTCAGCGCGTAATCTACATCGCCCGCCATCGTCGCCCCGTTTGCAGAAATCGCGCGCTGGATCGCGTTACGCGCCAGCTGCCCGCCGATGTCGTTGGCATGAAGTACGACGATCCTGTCCTTGCCCTGACGCTTGGCATAGCCAACCAGCCGGGCGGCCGTTGTGTCGAACGTGGGCCCGAGGACGAAGACGTTACCGCCCGCGATGGTGGTATTGTTGGAAAACGACAGCACGTTCACACCGGATGCGGCAACAGCCACACCTGCGGCATTGGCCGCTTCACCGTAAACCGGACCGAGGATGATCTTTGCACCGTCCGCCACAGCCTGCGCTGCCGCCGTGGCGGCCATATCCGACCGTCCCGCCGTGCCATACACCCGCAAATCAATGCTCACGCCGTCAAGATCGCGGATGGCGAGACGCGCCGCATTCTCAAGGTTTTTGGCCAGCAGGTCATCTGATGCGGATCCACCTCGGGGCACCAGCAGGGCCATCGCAACTGGCGCTGCCGGATCAATGCGCGGGCCACCTGCCGTTCCGGTGTTGCCCATCATTGCCGGATCACAAGCCGCAAGCAGTACTGCAAAAACCGGCAGCATGAGAAGCCGGAGGGGCTTTCGGATGGTGGATAGGATGGCAAACATGGTAGCAGTACTCCCCAGAGGAAACGCAGGCTCGGGCCTGCATTTTAATTCCGGCAATCATATCGTGTCAAAAGGGCGGGTCCAGCGTTGAATATCCATAAGCAGAAGTTAGCACCCGGAATCACCTTTGTTGGCGTACCGATCGGCACCGCACGCGACATCACACTGCGTGCTCTCGATGTACTTGCCAGCGCCGATATGCTTGTGGCCGAAGATACGCGCAGCTTGCTTAAGCTTATGGATATACACGGTATTCCACTGGAAGGGCGCAAAATTACCGCGCTGCACGACCACTCCAGCGCGGGTGCGGTCGAGAAACTGATCAGATCGGCGCAAGAGGGAAAATCGATTGCCTACGCTTCCGAGGCTGGAATGCCACTGATTGCTGACCCGGGGTTTGAGTTGTCGCGCGCGGCGGCTGCGGCCGGAGTGGGCGTCACCTGCGCGCCAGGCCCCTCTGCTGTGCTGACGGCGCTCGCGCTGGGCGGATTGCCGACCGACGCGTTCTATTTCGCGGGGTTCCTTCCCAACGCCAAGGCTGCTCGGCTCAGCGCCCTCGAGGGTCTGCGCGATGTTCGCGCGACACTGGTTTTCTACGAATCGCCCAAACGACTGGGGGCGATGCTGCGCGATGCGCATACGGCCCTTGGCGGCGCACGGTCGGTGGCTGTCTGTCGCGAATTAACCAAGAAGTTCGAAGAAATCCGGCGTGGGACCGTTGAAGACCTCGCAAAGTATTACGCCACCACAACGCCCAAAGGCGAAATTGTCGTTTTGGTGGATCGGGGGGATTTAGAAACAATTAACTCCGATGATCTAGAAGCGTCGCTGAAGGCTGCATTGACGGAGTTGTCGATGCGCGATGCCGTGGACCTTGTTGCAAAGGCCCATGCACTACCGCGCAGGCAGGTTTATCAGGCGGCGCTCGAACTGAATTCGCAAAAAGGCTGATGTGATCATGCAGCAAGATACTATTGTTTCATCAACGCGCACGCATCGCGGGAGTATGTCGTTTCATGCAGGCCTCGCTGCTGAAAGCTGTATCGCGCAGGACTATGAGCGGCGGGGATTTTCCGTCGCGCGGCAGCGTTGGCGGGGCAAATCCGGTGAGATTGATCTTATTGTCAGCGATGGTGATGGTTTGATATTTGTCGAAGTGAAGCAAAGCCGTAGTTTTGAGCGGGCGGCCCAGCGCGTGAGTATGGCGCAGATGCGCCGTATCTACCGCTGTGCCGAAGAATACCTCGGAACACAGCCTTTAGGCAGTCTAACGGATGTTCGCTTTGATGTCGCGTTGATGAATGGCCGGGGGGAGACGCGCATTATCGAAAATGCGTTCGGACACTGCTAAGGAGATCTGTTCTGCCTGCGGGGCATTGCGCTGGGCGTCTCGCTTTGCCATCAAGACGGCAACAATGAGGATTGACCCATGAAAATCGCCTTTCAAATGGACCCGATCGGGGCCGTGAACATAAACGCCGACAGCAGCTTCCGGCTCGCCGAAGAAGCGCAAGCGCGCGGACATAGCCTATTTTTCTACACCCCCGACCATCTCGCCTATCAGGAGGGGCGAATCACGGCGCGGGGTCAGGATATGACCGTTCAGCGTGTGGACGGCGATCCGGCCGTCTTGGGTGAGATGCGCGAAGTTGATTTGTCGGAATTTGATGTCGTGTGGCTGCGCCAGGATCCACCTTTTGATATGCATTACATCACGTCGACGCATCTGCTCGACCGTATCGCGTCGACGACATTGGTGGTGAATGATCCATTTTGGGTTCGCAACTACCCCGAAAAGCTTTTGGTATTGGATTTTCCCGATCTAACCCCGCCAACGACCATTGCGCGCGATCTGCCCACGATCAAGTCTTTCAAGGACAAGCATGGTGACGTCATTCTCAAGCCGCTCTACGGGAACGGTGGTGCGGGCGTGTTCAAGCTGACCAGCGATGACCGAAATCTCAGCTCGCTTCATGAGTTGTTCACCGGGTTTACGCGCGAGCCTCTGATCGTCCAGAAATTTCTGCCCGACGTGGCGAAAGGCGACAAGCGGGTAATCCTCGTGGATGGTGAGCCCGTCGGTGCCATCAACCGGGTGCCGGCTGCCGGCGAGACGCGGTCGAATATGCATGTGGGAGGGCGACCTGAAAAAGTAGGCCTGACCGAGCGGGACTTGGAAATTTGCGGTCGAATCGGCGGTATTCTCAAGGAGAAGGGGCAGGTATTTGTGGGGATTGACGTAATCGGAAATTATCTCACAGAGATCAATGTGACCTCGCCGACCGGCATACAGGAGTTGGAGCGCTTCGACGGGGTCAATATCGCAGGAAAAATCTGGGACGTGATTGAGGCTAAACGCACCTAAGTCCGCGGCAAACGGTTTAGGTTTTTTTGCAAAGATCGCAATCCGAAGGGGAACCATGTTGTGGATCTAATGGGCTAGAAATCCGCGATGAGCGGCTAGGCACCGACAACTTGCAAGACCCGGAGCAGGATGGCGTATCGTCTTTCGCGCAAGCAGTTCGGATCACTTACAATGTTCCGAGCGGTTGGTTTTATCCAGAGATAACACGGGAGGCAGCGCCTTTCTGCCGTCAGGAACGTCAGCAAACCTACAGCGGTGCGGTCATTCAAGTCTGCTGGACAGTTGCGTCTTTCGGGATCACGCTTTGGCCTTGGCGGGCAACAGGAGAAGACATTGCGAAGTACTGTACCGGGAGAGACTGACGGTTCTGTTCGGTTTGCCCTTGAGGCAGGCGACTGGGTTAGTAGAGGGCTTCCGTAATCGTGTCAGGCTGGCCTCGTCAGTGCCGGACTTAAACACACTAATAGCCGCCAGAAAATGGTGTCTGTTGCCATCCCGCATAAAGCCCCGTCAGTGCCGCTGCACCTTCAAATCCCCTCTCGTTGCTGCAAGCAGCATACGCCGGGAAGCGGACAGCACAGGGAATCACAGCACGCGACGGAGCGATACTGTTTCAAAGCACCTGGGCCGCGCCTGATCACGAAACCAGACCTGTCGGCACCCTCGCAGCCGAGCCTTTCGGCACGTGATTTTGACCGTCAGATAGCGGAGATCCAAATCCACACCGCGACCCTTAACGGCTTCGCACCTCTCGGTCTTATGCATACCGTGGCTGTAGTTGAGATCCGTCTGGGGTAACGGAAGACTGACCTCAGGCCAGTCAGTGCAACAAAGCCGCCGCTTACTATTAGCCTCGGAAAGCGAAGGGTGCGTTTCACAGCGCTTTAGCTTCTAGCGCTGTTTTATTTTCGCCCGCCTCGCACGAAGGTTGGGTCAACGGAATTTCGGAACTGAGCTGCGCCGGACAACCCGCATCGGGCTGCGACGTTCTGGTTTGGATGCTCCATTTGACCGGATGCCATTCAATTTATCGCACTATAGGTCGGGAAAAACTGGCATAAGTAATTGTAAATAAAAGTATAACCCTCTCGTGAACTAGGCCCGACGTCTGCGTCTGATCACGCCACAGCAAAGGCGGGTAATCTGAAGCTCACCGCCTCGGCGATATGTGGTTTGCGGACCGTTTGAGATCCGTCCAGATCGGCGATGGTGCGGGCGACACGCAAGACGCGGTGGTAGCCTCGCGCGGACAGGCTGAACCGTTCGGCCGCCCGCAGCAGAAGGTCGCGCCCTTCGGCATCGGGGGCGGTGACCTCTGTCAGGATGTCGCCCTCGGCATCGGCATTGCACAGCATTCCGGCATAGGCCGCATAGCGCGATTGCTGGATCACCCTTGCGTGTGCCACGCGCGTAGCCACGTCCGCCGAACTATCCCCGGAGGGGGGTAAATCGAGATCGGTATAGGTCACAGGCGGCACGTCAACACGTAGATCAAACCGGTCCATCAAGGGACCAGATATCCGCCCCATATAGTCTTCTCCGCATACAGGAACGCGCGAGCAGGCGCGCGCTGGGTCAGGCAGATAGCCGCATTTGCAGGGGTTCGCGGCGGCGACCAGCATAAAGCGGCAAGGGTATTTTACATGTGCGTTGGCACGGCTGATCATCACCTCGCCGGTCTCGATCGGCTGACGTAGAGTTTCGAGCACGTTGCGGGCAAATTCGGGGAACTCATCCATAAACAGCACGCCATTATGGGCAAGGCTCACTTCGCCCGGTTTTGCATTTCGGCCGCCACCGATGATCGCGGCCATAGATGCGGTGTGGTGGGGCTCGCGAAAGGGGCGCGCGCGCGAAATGCCTCCCTCGTCCAGCAAACCGGCAAGGGAGTGTATCATGGAGGTATCAAGTGCTTCTGCCGCTGACAACGGCGGCAGAATGCCGGGCAGCCGTGCTGCGAGCATGGATTTGCCGGAACCCGGAGTGCCGACCATGATCAGATGATGCCGGCCTGCGGCAGCGATTTCCAACGCGCGTTTGGCCCGTTCCTGTCCCTTTACCTCACGCAGATCGCGGCTGTGATCGGGTGGGCTGACCTCGCCCGGTTCTGCCGGAGACAGCGGCACCTGACCTGTATAATGGCGGACCACATCGCCCAAAGTGCGCGCGGCGATGACCTGACAGGCGTTCACCCACGCTGCCTCGGCTCCCGATCCGAAGGGGCATAACAGGCTTCGCCCTTCTTCAGCGGCGGCAACGGCAGCAGGCAAGGCGCCCACCACCGGCACAAGCGAGCCGTCGAGCGAAAGCTCGCCAAGTGCCACGACCGTTTCCACCACATCTTTCGGCAGGATATCCAGTGCGGCCAGCAACGCCAGCGCGATGGGCAGGTCAAAATGGCTACCCTCTTTGGGCAGGTTGGCTGGACTGAGATTTATCATAATGCGTTTGGAGGGTAGGGCAATCGCCATCGAGGTCAGCGCCGTGCGCACGCGGTCACGCGCCTCCGACACGGCCTTGTCTGGCAAGCCGACGATGGAGAAGGCGGGCAGGCCGGGAGTGACGGCGCATTGCACCTCGACCATGCGCGCATCGACGCCCTGAAACGCAACGCTGTAGGCGCGTGCCACCATGATCCCACCCCGTCCCTACCAAGAGGTTAACGGTACAGCGACAAGGGTTTAAGAATGGTTAACGTTTCTAGAAAGGCCAAGCCTGTGTGCGGTCTGCGGGTGGGTCGGGGAAAGGCTCGTATGTCTGTTGCAACCCATTGGAGCGCCATTTTTGAAACGCGGGATCGCTCAAGGTGGTGCGGCAATAGTCGCGCGCGATTTTTGAGACGGGCAGGTTGTATCCCACGATGCGTGCGCACACCGGGGCGTAGAAAGCATCAGCCAGCGAATACTCACCAAACAGCCACGGCCCGTCACTCGCCTTTTCCCGCGCAAAGGCCCAAAGGGTTTCGATGCGGGCAAGGTCGGATTTGACAGCATCAGTGGGGACAAAATCAGCATCCACTTGGGCCAGTTGCATCGGACAGCTGCCGCGCAGCGCACCAAAGCTGGTCGTCAACTCGGCGCTGATAAACCGTGCGCGACTGCGGGCAGAGGGGTCGCGGGGCCACATGGCGATGTCCGCGTGCCGCTCTGCGAGTGTTTCTGCGATGGCCATCGTCTCACCCACCACATCCCCCTCGGGGGTGCGCAGAGTTGGCACAAGGCGTGCAGGCGCAATTGCCGCCATGTCCTGCGCCATGGTGCCGCTATACAGCCCGACCATAACCTCGTCGAAGGGCAGATTGAATTTATGCAGCATCAGCCAGCCGCGCAAAGACCAGCTCGAAAATGTGCGGTCACCGATGTAAAGAGTGTATGCCATGGCCAAATTTTAAGCGTCTTCGGCGGATTGCGCCAATTCAATTATACGCACTATGCCATCACGGAAGGTGATTGATCCGCTCGACGTTCCATTCATTTGGCCCGGTATGCTGGATTGTGGTGACAGAAATATTGTCAATTTTATGGGCCATCGCGGCATAAGCCGACACGCCAAGGGCGCGCTGTACCTGTGTCAGGATCACGCCGAAATGGGCGACGGCGATGATATGCGCGCCAGTATGGACGGTGTTGATGCGGTCCACCACCGCACTCACCCGTGCCATGGTCTGGTTCCAGCTTTCGCCCTCGGGCGCCACGACATCCCCCGGCTTTTCCCAAAAATCACGGCTGAGTTGTGGATCGCGGGCGGCGATGGCATCCCAGCGCATCCCGTCCCAAACGCCAAAGTTGATCTCGCGTAGGTCGGGTTCATGTGGCAGGCGGCGGTGCCCAGCCGCCGTGAGCACATCGGCGGTCCGTACCGAACGGATCAGATCGGAGGATACGATAAGCGCGGACTGCGGCAAGTGCGCGCGCGCACGGTCAATGAGCGCGGTGCCCGACAAATCGGCAGGCACATCACGCCAGCCGACAAATGATTTTTCGTGTGTCGGGCCGTGGCGGACCCAGTGCCATGTGGTCATGGAAGACCTCCTTTCAGGGTTTGCGGCAGACCCGCGACGATCATCATTGCCAGATCCGCTTCACGCGCCAATGCAATGTTCAATCGCCCCTGCGCTACGCGGAACCCGCGCGCCAGCGCGTTTTCTGGCACAATGCCGTGACCGACCTCGTTTGAGACGATAACCCACGGGGCAGCACACGCGCGCAGGGAGCTGATCAAAGTATCGGTCGCGGGAACAATATCCGCCTTCTCCATCATGAGATTGTTCAGCCACATGGTCGCACAGTCGATCAGCACCGGGCGGTTCGGCCCGAGCGCGGCCAGAACGGGCCCGATTTCCAGCGGCTCCTCCACAGTGTCCCAGCGATCATCCCGCCGGTTCTTGTGTATTTTGACGCGCACGGCGGTCTCGTCATCCCAAATCCTGCCCGTTGCCAAATATACGGGGTTCAACCCACTGTTAATAATAAAGGTTTCTGCCCATTCGGACTTTCCCGAAGCGGCACCCCCTAAAACAAATGTTCCTTTAGGCAACATTTTTAGCAACCTCATGTGAACCAAAGTGCAGGTTGATGCGTAAACTTATCAAAGCGTCACTACAAGGTGACGGAAAGACACCAGGGAGACGAAACACATGGCACTAGGAACTGCGCAAGATTTTTCACTCACCCGTACCGCGATGAAAGCGGAGCTTCTGGATGCCGAAACCGAATTAAAGTTGGCATATGCCTGGCGCGACGAGCGGTGTGAGGAATCCCTTCACCGGTTGATCACAGCCTACATGCGGCTGGCGATTTCGATGGCGTCAAAATTCAAACGCTACGGCGCACCGATGAATGATCTCATTCAGGAAGCCGGACTTGGCCTGATGAAGGCCGCAGACAAATTCGACCCCGACCGGGGTGTGCGTTTTTCGACATACGCCGTCTGGTGGATCAAAGCGTCGATTCAGGATCACGTGATGCGCAACTGGTCGATGGTGCGTACAGGGTCGACGTCATCGCAAAAATCGCTGTTCTTCAACATGCGACGTGTTCAAGCCCGGCTTGAGCGTGAGGCGGCATCTGCCGGCGAAGCGCTGGACCGTCACCAGCTGCGTCAGATGATCTCGACAGAGATTGGCGTGCCATTGCACGACGTGGAGATGATGGAAGGCCGGTTGTCCGGCTCCGACTATTCGCTTAACGCCACACAATCTGCCGAGGACGAGGGCCGTGAATGGATCGACGCGCTTGAGGATGATAGTGCTCAGGCCGCCGAAAACGTAGAGCACAATCACGACACCAGACAGTTGCGCGAATGGCTCGTGACTTCGATGGCGGCGCTGAACGAGCGTGAGCAGTTTATAGTCCGCGAGCGTAAATTGCGTGACACCCCACGCACGTTGGAAAGTCTCGGCCAAGAGCTGAACCTGAGTAAAGAGCGCGTGCGCCAACTCGAAGCGGCAGCTTTCCAGAAAATGCGCAAGTCGTTGGAAATGCAGTCCCAGGAAGTGTTCCACTTTCTGACATGAAGAATTTTTCTCCTAGGAAAATAGCATCAAGCGTGGCCCTCTTGGCTGCGCTTTTTGCGTTTGAGGCCCGCGCGGAAATCCCGCAGGCCGCACGAGACGCGCAAATCGTGATACTAGGCGAGCAGCACGACAACGCAGCGCACCACGAACGACAGGCCGAATGGGTCAGCGCCCTTGCGCCCACCGCACTGGTCTTCGAAATGCTGACCTCTTCTCAGATCCTCGATCTGGGAGAGCCGTGGGAAACCCAAGCCGAACTTGACGAGATATTGGGCTGGTCCGACACCGACTGGCCTCCGTTCGATATGTATTTTCCGATTTTTGCGGCGGCACCTGATGCTGCGATCTATGCCGCAGGATTGAGCCGCGCCGACCTGACACAGCCATTGGAAAATCCGCTGTCTCAGCATCGTCTGGCCCCGGCTTTCGGTCTGGATCAACCGGCCGATCCCGCAGAGCAAGCACTGCGCGAAACGCTTCAGGCCGACGCCCATTGCGGTGCGTTGCCCTCCGAGATCCTCCCGATGATGGTCGATGCTCAGCGGCTGCGCGATGTTGCCCTTGCGGAAGCGGCGCTTCGCGCGCTTGAGGAAAACGGCGGGCCTGTCGTGGTGATCACCGGCAATGGCCACGCCCGCGCGGATTGGGGCGCGCCCGCTTTCATCGCTTACGCCGCCCCTGATGTGCCTGTGTTTACGTTGGCGCAGGGAGAGGAAGGACGAGAGGTGCAGGGTTTATTTGACCTCACTCTTGATGCGACCGCACCCGCGCGTGGCGATCCCTGCGCGGCGTTTAACCGGTAGGGTCTGGCGCTGTATGTCCCTGAGGCCTATGTTGGATCTGCAATCGGTGATGCAAGAGGTGCGACATGCTGGCGGGCAAACATATTCTATTGATCATCGGTGGCGGGATTGCGGCGTTTAAATCTCTCGATCTGATCCGGCGGCTGCGTGAGCGTGGTGCCGTAATCACCCCCGTACTGACCCGCGCCGGCGAGGAATTTGTGACGCCGCTGTCTGTCTCCGCGCTGGCCGGCCGCAAGCTGCACCGCGACCTCTTTGATCTGGATGACGAAGCTGAAATGGGTCACATCCAGCTGAGCCGGGTTGCCGATCTGGTGGTCGTGGCCCCTGCGACGGCGGATCTGATGGCAAAGATGGCGGCGGGACTGGCCAATGATCTTGCCTCGACGCTGCTGCTTGCGACGGACACGCCCGTAATGATCGTGCCCGCCATGAATGTTCGCATGTGGGAGCACGCCGCGACGCAGCGCAATCTTGCCACGCTGCGAGGCGATGGCATCACGGTCGTCGGCCCGAACCACGGCGATATGGCCTGCGGCGAGCATGGCCCCGGTCGCATGTCGGAGCCGATGGATATCGTCGCAGCGATCGAGACCGCGCTAAAGACTGGCCCCCTGAGTGGCCGCCGCGTGCTGGTCACCTCCGGCCCCACGCACGAGCCGATTGATCCGGTGCGCTACATCGCGAACCGCTCGTCCGGCGCACAGGGCACGGCGATTGCACGCGCACTGGCGGCGCTGGGCGCGCATGTGGTTTTCGTGACCGGACCCGCCGATGTGGCGCCGCCCGACGGTGTCGAGGTGATCAGGGTGCAAACCGCACAGCAGATGAAAGACGCGGTTGAGGCGTCGTTGCCAGCGGATGCCGCGGTGTTCGCCGCTGCGGTGGCCGACTGGCGCGTGTCCTCTGCCTCTGATCACAAGTTGAAGAAAACCAAAGACGGCCTGCCAGTTCTCGAATTTGCAGAGAACCCGGATATTCTGCGCGGCGTCAGCCAGATAACGCAGGGCCGCCCGAAACTTGTCGTCGGATTTGCCGCCGAAACCAACGACGTGATTGAAAATGCCACAGCAAAACGGCTGCGCAAGGGCTGTGACTGGATCGTGGCCAACGATGTCTCGCCAGCGACAGGGATCATGGGCGGGGCGGAAAACGTTGTGACGATAATCACTGACGCAGGCACCGAGGCATGGCCGCGCATGAACAAAGAAGAGGTTGCGCAGAAGCTGGCAGCGCGCATCGCGGATGCAATCACGACATGACCGGCGTTGATATCCGCATGATGTGGGAGGCGGGGGCCGATACCGCACTGGGCCTGCCATGTTACGCCACGCCGGGTGCTGCGGGTGCAGATCTGCGCGCCAATCTTGAAGGGCGCATTGCGATCACGTTGGCTGTGGGCGCGCGGATACTAGTGCCAACGGGTCTGCGCCTCGCGATCCCCGAAGGCTTCGAGGCCCAGATCCGCCCGCGCTCGGGCCTCGCCCTCAACCACGGGATCACCCTGCCCAACAGCCCCGGCACCATCGACGCTGACTATCGCGGTCCGCTGGGTGTGATCGTAATGAACATGGGCGATGCGCCGTTTGTCATCGAACACGGCATGCGGATCGCGCAGATGGTTGTCGCGCCCTTGGTGCAGGCTAGGTTCCATGCCGTAGATGCGTTGGAAACGACCGCGCGCGGCCTCGGGGGCTTTGGATCGACCGGAACGGAGTAAGTTTTTGCTGGTATTGATTTTGGCGGCGGTTATCTGGGGCATGGGCGTCGTGATGAAAACGCCGCGCCCCACGCGGTGGACCATGATCGGGCTGCTGGTGGTCGCCGCGATCGGTGTGCAGCTGGTGTTGCCGCAGGGCCATCCCCTGCGCGAGGCGACAGGCGGCAGTGCCGCGCCTTGGCTGATCCTGTGCGGTGTGGGTGCGCTGATCTGGATCTACTCGCGTCTTATCACGCGCCTTCGGACGCGCACCGGTGTGGACCAGAAAGCAGTTGTGCTTCCGGCGGGTCGCCCGGGTAGCTTTTCCGAGACCGAGCTAAACCGGTACGCCCGCCATATTGCGCTGCGTGAGGTCGGGGGCGCGGGGCAAAAGGCGCTAAAAAACGCCAAGGTGCTGGTCATCGGCGCCGGAGGGCTCGGGGCGCCCGCGCTGCAATATTTGGCGGCGGCCGGTGTCGGGCGGATCGGCATCATTGACGACGATACGGTCGAGAACTCGAACCTTGCCCGCCAGATTATTCACAAGGATGCGGCTATCGGCATGCCCAAGGTTTTCTCCGCCCAATCCGAGATGGAGGCGCAAAACCCCTTTGTCGACGTGCGCCCCTATCATCGTCGGCTGGACGAAAATGTAGCGCCGGAGTTGTTCGCGGAATATGATCTGGTGCTGGACGGCAGTGATAATTTTGAAACCCGCTATCTGGTAAACGCGACCTGTGTGGCGGCGGGCATCCCGATGGTATCTGGCGCGCTGAGCCAGTGGGAGGGCCAGTTAAGTGTCTTTGACCCGGCCCAAGGCGCGCCCTGCTACCAGTGTATTTTCCCGCAGGCCCCAGCGCCGCACCTCGCCCCCAGCTGCGCAGAGGCGGGTGTAATTGGCCCGCTGCCCGGTGTGGTGGGCGCGATGATGGCGGTGGAGGCGGTCAAGCTGATCACCGCTGCAGGCACGCCGCTGCGCGGGCAAATGGTGATCTATGACGCGCTTTATGGGGAGAACCGCAGTATCGGGATCAAGCCGCGCGCCGATTGCCCGATCTGCGCCCGTACCCGCGCCTGAATATTGTATCCGCCACACCGCGCTCTTAGGTTGAGCGCAAAGGAGACCGCCATGAACCCGCTTTTGCAAAACTGGACAACCCCCTTTGGCCTCGCGCCGTTCGATCAGGTGACGGACGATGACTTCGCGCCTGCGCTGGAGGAGGCGTTGGCCGCGCATAACGCCGAAATGGATGCGATCACCGCCAATCGTGAAGCTGCCACATTCGCCAACACCATCGAAGCGCTTGAAGCGGCGGGCCATCTGCTCAATCAGGTGCTTGGCGTATTTTTCACCGTCGCAGGCGCCGACAGCAATTCCGCGCGCGAAGCGTTGCAGCGCGATTTCTCTCCCAAGCTTTCCGCCCATTTCTCTGAGATTTCGGCCAACAAGGCGCTGTTTGAGCGTGTCGATGCCGTCTGGCAGGGCCGCGATGCGCTGGATCTGACCGACGAGCAGGCGCGCGTGCTTATGCTGACCCACCGCGGCTTTGTGCGCGCCGGTGCCGCGCTGACGGGGGTCAAGGAAGCGCGGATGAAAGAGATCAAGAACCGTCTGGCCGTGCTGGGGACGCAGTTCACACAAAACCTGCTGGCGGACGAGCGCAGCTGGTTCATGAAACTCGATGAGGGTGATCTGGACGGTCTGCCCGATTTCGTCATTGATACGGCGCGCGCTGCGGGTGAGGAGAAAGACGCGGGCGGGCCTGTGGTGACGCTGTCGCGCTCGCTTATCACGCCGTTTTTGCAATTCAGCGCGCGCCGCGACCTGCGGGAACGGGCATTTCGGGCATGGGAAGCGCGCGGCGCGAACGGGGGCGAGACGGACAATCGGACCATCGCCGCCGAGACGCTTGCGCTGCGCCGCGAGCGGGCAGCGCTGTTGGGGTACAACAGCTTTGCGGATTACAAGCTTGAGACGGAGATGGCCAAGACACCGCAAGCTGTGCGGGATCTGTTGATGCAGGTCTGGGAACCGGCCAAGACGCAGGCCAATGCGGATGCAGAAAAGCTGACGCAGATGATGCATGCGGACGGTGTGAACGGGGATCTCGCGCCATGGGATTGGCGCTACTACGCTGAAAAACGCCGCGCGGCGGAGCATGATCTGGATGAGGCGGAGCTGAAGCCGTATTTCCAGCTCGACCGGATGATCGAGGCATCTTTCGCCTGCGCGAACCGCCTGTTCGGGTTAGAGTTCAAGCCGCTGGATGTACCGCTTTATCATGCCGATTGCCGCGCATGGGAAGTGACACGGGGCGGCAAGCACGTGGCGGTGTTCATCGGTGATTATTTCGCGCGGGGGTCCAAACGCTCGGGTGCGTGGTGCTCGGCGATGCGGTCGCAAGCGAAGTTCCCGAAGGTTCAGGCGCCGGTGGTGATAAACGTGTGCAACTTTGCCAAGGGCGATCCCGCGCTTCTGTCCTATGACGATGCGCGGACATTGTTTCACGAATTCGGCCACGCGTTGCACCAGATGCTGTCCGATGTGACTTACGAGAGTGTCTCCGGCACCTCAGTGGCGCGTGATTTCGTCGAACTGCCAAGCCAGCTGTACGAGCATTGGCTGGAGGTGCCCGAAGTCCTCGGCGAATTTGCGACCCACGCCAAGACGGGTGAGGCGATGCCGAAAGCGCTTCTCGATAAGGTGCTGGGTGCTGCGACGTTCGACATGGGGTTCCAGACGGTGGAATACGTCTCCTCCGCGCTGGTTGATCTGGCGTTTCACGAGGGCGAGGCCCCCGCCGATGTGATGGAGAAGCAACGCGAGGTGCTGGACGCATTGGGTATGCCTGAGGCAATCACCATGCGCCACGCCAGCCCGCATTTTGCGCATGTGTTTGCGGGGGACGGATATTCCAGCGGCTATTACAGCTATATGTGGTCCGAAGTGATGGACGCGGACGCGTTCCAAGCCTTTGAGGAGGCGAGCGGCGCCTTTGACCCAGAGCGCGCCAAGGCGCTGGAGGAAAACATCCTCTCGACCGGCGGCAGCCGCGACGCGGCAGAGCTGTATATCGCGTTCCGCGGGCGTTTGCCCGGTGTCGATGCCCTGCTGAAAGGGCGCGGGTTAGTAGCCTAGGGCGCGGTCGACCAGATTAATGTAGGGCTCGCCCGCCTCGCCACGCCGGATGTTTTCGACGATGGTTTGCGAGGCGGTGCTGGCCCGTGTCTCGGCGGCGATATGAGGCGTGACGGTCACTTGGGGGTGCGCCCAGAACGGGTGCGCCTGCGGCAACGGCTCGGTCCGGAATACATCCAGCGTGGCGTGGGCGATCTGGCCGTCATCTAGCGCCGCAATCAGGGCATCATCGTCGATCAGCGGCCCACGGCCGGGATTGATCAGGAAGGCTCCGCGCGGCATCTGGGCCAGTGTCTGGGCGTTGATGATATTCGCTGTGGCGGGTGTGTCGGGCAGCAAAGTTACGGCGATCTCTGCCCGCGCCAGCGCCTGCGCCAGTCCCGCCTCGAAGTGCAGGCAGGTGACGCCGGGCACATCCTTGGCGCTGCGCGACCATCCTGTAACACGAAACCCGAGGCTCAGCAGTGCATCGGCGCAAGCGGTGCCAAGAGCGCCGAGACCAAGGATCACCACATCGCGCTCCTGCGCAAGCGGCGCCGTATGCACTGCCCATTCATGCGCGGGGTTCACGATGTGGCGGTCCATCCCGAGATGATAGCGCAGCACATGGCCTGTCACCCATTCCACCATGCCCTTGGTCAGACCCGGATCGACCATCCGCGCCAGCGGGACCTTCAGCGTCTGGTTACCAGTGATCTGCTCGACCCCGGCCCAGAGGTTCAGCACTGCCTTCGCCCGGGTGTAGGGCGTGAAATCTTGCAGGGTGCTGTTGGGGGCGTAGACGATATAATCGACCTCGTCCGGCGCAATGTCTTGCGCCAGATGGGCCTTGATTCCTGCGGCATCGAGGGCGGTGCGCAGGGGCGCTTCGTAGGTGTCCCAGCGTTCGGGACGGGCGGCAAACAGGACATTGATCATCGGGCAAAGGCTCCATCCATGTCTGCCAGTCCTTTGACTTCGATGGGATTGCCGGAGGGGTCCGTGAAGAACATTGTCGATTGCTCGCCCGGTTCCCCCTTGAACCGCGTCTGCGGCTCGAGAATGAAATCGACGCCCTGCGCCGTCAACTGATCAGCCAGCGCGCGCCAGTCGGCATAGGGCAGCACGATCCCGAAATGCGGCATCGGCACTTTGTGCGCGCCCACGAGACCCGTTGCGGCGACGGTCATGGGTGTGCCCAAGTGGCACGACAATTGGTGCCCGAAGAAATCGAAATCGACCCAAGTGTCCGTGCTGCGTCCTTCGGTACACCCCAATAGATCGCCGTAAAAGGCGCGGGTTTGGTCAAGGTCGATCACGTTAAACGCAAAGTGGAAGATGGACATGGGATTGCTGCCTTATCTGGATAATCAGTGCGAGAGATACCGCACGACAGCGCCTATGCAAAGGGAGCGCTAACGTGGCCTGTGAACATGCGCCGATTGCACCAGCCCAAAGGCCAGCATCAGCACCAGCATCGCGGAGCCACCGTAACTGACCAGCGGCAGCGGGACACCGACGACGGGAGCCAGCCCCATCACCATCGACATGTTCACCGCGAAGAACAGAAAAAAGTTGAGCGCGATACCGAGAGTCAGCAGCGAGGCAAACCGGTCCTTGTTCATGATCGCGGAGACCACGCAAAACACGATGATCAGCCCGTAGAGCACCAGCAGCGAGATCGCCCCGATGAAGCCGAATTCCTCCGCCAGTGTGGTGAAGATAAAGTCGGTGTGTTTTTCCGGCAGGAAATTGAGCCGCGATTGCGTCCCTTGCATAAACCCGCGCCCGGTCCAGCCTCCGGACCCCAGCGCGATCTTTGATTGCGCGATGTGGTAGCCGGTGTTGAGCGGATCGGAGGCAGGATCAAGGAAGGTGTCGATGCGCCGGAACTGGTAGTCTTCGATCATCTGCCATTCCGTGCCGCGCGATTTGAACACCGTCGCGACCAACGCGACACCAGCCGCGATGACGCTCGCAAAATAGGCCCAGTGTACTCCCGCCAGAAACATCAGCCCGCCGCCCGCAGCCAGCAGCAGGATCGCTGTTCCAAGGTCGGGCTGTTTGAGCACCAGCGCGGTCGGGATCAGTATGAACAGGACGGGCAGCAGCACCCAGAAGGGCCGCGAAATCTTCTTGGCCGGGAGCCAATCGTAATAGGCGGCCAGAAACATCACCAGCGTGATCTTGGTCAGCTCAGAGGGTTGCAGGCGCATGAAGCCCAGATCAATCCAACGCTGCGCGCCCATGCCCACAGTGCCGAAAAGCTCGACCCCGATCAGCAGCATCACGGAAAGGCCAAACGCCACACCCGCCAGATTGCGCCAGATCCATATCGGCACCATGGCCACGGCGATCATCAGGCCAAGGCCGAGGACAAAGCGCTTCATCTGCGGTTCGGCCCAGGGGCTATAGGCGCCTCCGGCGACGGAATAGAGCATCAGGAATCCGGTGCCCGCTACGGCAGTCAACAGCAGGATCAGCGGCCAGTTCAGATACAGGATCTTGCGCAAACCGGTCGGGACTGATTTGACCGTATATTCAAGATAACTCATGCTTGGTCTTTGCCCTTTTTCACGCGGGCCTCCGGCTGCACGTCGCGCAGTTTGCTCTGCTGAGTCTCGATGCGGTCACGGTCCGCAGTGGGATAGGCGTCCAAAGGCGGCTCACCGTTATAGAGCGCCTGTAGCAAGGCATCGCGGGCAATGGGTGCGGCCGCAGCAGAGCCACCGCCGCCATGCTCGACCAATACGGCGCAGGCATAGCGCGGGTTGTCATAGGGGGCATAGCCCACAAACAGCGCATGGTCACGCTGTTCCCACGGGACGTCCGCGTTGTTCACCACGACCGACCGAACCTGCGATGTACCGGTTTTGCCGGCCATCCGCATGCCGTCGGCGATGATGCGGCTGCGGTAGGCAGTGCCGCGCCGGTCATTGACCACGGCGTACATGGATTGACGCATCTTGCGCAGGTTGTTCTCGTTCATATCCAGTGGCGCGTTGCCAAGGATGGGCTGTTCAATGCCGTTCACGGTTTTCACCAGACGTGGTGTCACATCGCGCCCTGTTGCCAGACGCGCGGTCATCACCGCCAGCTGCATCGGCGTCGCCAGCATGAATCCCTGACCAATGGACGCGTTGACCGTATCGCCGATCACCCAACCTTGCCCGCGGTTTTCCCGTTTCCATTCCTTTGTCGGCGTCAGCCCCGAATTGACCGAGCTGAGCGCGAGATCGTGCCGCACACCAAGGCCAAAGCGGTTGGACATGGCCGAGATCTTCTCGATCCCGACCTTGAGCGCCAGATCGTAGTAATAGACGTCGCACGACTGCTTGAGCGAGTTTTCCAGATCGACCCAGCCGTGCCCGGCCCGTTTCCAGCAGTGGAAGCGGCGGCCACCGACCTCAAGATGGCCGGGGCAATAGACAGTTTCGTTCGGTCCGATGATTCCCGCCTCGATGGCGGCCATGGCGGTCATCATCTTGAATGTCGATCCGGGAGGATATGCACCCTGCACGGTCTTGTTGACCAGGGGGCGGTATTTATCGTTCAAAAGCGGATCATAATCGCGCGACAGGATGCCGCCGATAAAAAGATTGGGATCATAAGACGGCGCCGAGGAATTGGCGAGGATATCACCTTTTTCGCAATCGATAATCACCACGGCGGCACTTTCTCCGCTCAGCCGCGCCTGAACATAGTTTTGCAGCTTGGCATCGACGGTCAGCTGGATGTCCGCCCCCGCCGTACCTTCGCGCCGCTCCAGCTCGCGCATGACGCGGCCTGTGGCGTTCACCTCGACCTGTTTGGTGCCCGCGACACCGCGCAGCAGCGCTTCCTGACGCGCCTCGACGTTGATCTTGCCGATCTGGAAGCGGGGGATACGCAGGACGGCATCGGGGTCTTCCAGTGCTTCGAGATCTTTCGTGCTGACGCTGCCCACACGGCCGACCACGTGAGCGAAGTCCGATCCGCGCGGATAGACCCGCGTGCTGCCCACCTCCGGCAGGATACCGGGCAGGGCAGGGGCATTGACCGACACGGCACTTACCACGTCCCAGCTCACGTCTTCGGCAATGGTAACCGGCAAAAACCGTTCCGAGCGCTTCGGCTCTGCCAACGCGTTCTCGATCTGCTCGGGGGTGAGGTCGATCAGGTTGGCCAGCCGCATGATCACTTCCTCGACGTTTCCGGCGTCCTCGCGCACCATCACGATGCGGTAGCTGGGCGAGTTCTGCGCCAGCTTTATGCCGTTGCGGTCAAAAATCTCGCCCCGCACGGGCGGAATAAGGCGGATGTTGATGCGGTTTTCTTCGGCCAGCAGACGAAACTGATCCGCCTGATCGACTTGAAGGTACTGCATCCGCGCGGCCAGCCCACCCATGAACAACAGCTGCGCCCCACCCAGCAGCGCGGCGCGGCGGCTGAGTTTGATATGACTGGCGTCCGTTTCGGCTCTGCTGCGTCTCATGCTGTCTGCCTCATCATTTGGTCATGCGCGCCCGCCGAGTGAGTCCAGCTCTCCGGGCGCGGCGCGGCGCACTCCCATCACGGAGCGGGTGACGAACACCACGACGGGATAGATAAGCACCGTTATCCCCAACTCAAGCAGGCTCAGCCGCAGCTGTGGCGTGGGTACCATCATTATAAAGAGCACGAACCGGTTGGCGAGCAAAATCCCCGTGAGCAGGATGGCCACCGCGACCCATTCCGCTCCGAACGTGGAATCGCGCAGAATCCGGCTCCGGCCTTTGAGGTTCTCACAGGCCAGCAGCGCCAGCAGCGCCCAAAGGCCGGGGGGGCGTTGGAGCATCAGATCGGCCATCAAAAACAGCACAGCGAGCAGCAGCGTTGGCACGTATTCGGGCCGCCGCAGCGACCACGCGAAACCGAAAGCAATCAGCAGGTCAGGGCCTACCAGATGACGGCTTGTCCCCAAATCCAGCAGGTCGCGCAAACGGGCCTCGGCGGGGTCGATTTCGACCAGCGGGGGGAACAGCTGAGGCGCAAAAAGCGTGACGGGCTGTGTGTCTATCGGCAGCAGATGGAAGAACACGATCACCACCGTGAGAGCGACGAAGGCGCTGCGCATGATGAACAGCCGGAGGGGGGAAAGCTCGTCCATCTGCTAATCTGCCTCCACCTGAGCAGGCAGCTCGGCCGTGCCCGAGGGCGCTGCATCAGAGACGACGGCGGGTGCGTTGATGACCGTATCGGTGCCGTGATGGCGCAGCACGCGCAAAAACTCCAACCGCTCGAAATCGGCGGCAAGGCGGACGCGCAGGCGGCCACCGGGATCGACGGCAATCTGCCCGATCAGCTGGCCCGCGGGAAACACGCCGCCATCGCCCGAGCTGATCACACGGTCGCCGGCGCGCACCAGTTCAGGGTTCTCCAGAAAATCAATGGGGGGCGCGGCAGAGTTATCGCCCGCGATGATTGCCCGCTGGCCCGACGGCTGGATCACGGCCGGTATCCGGCTGCTCGAATCTGTGAGCAGGATCACCCGTGCAGTATTTTCGCCGACCCCGGAAATACGCCCTACAAGGCCGATCCCGTCCATCGTGGCCCAGCCCTCTACCACGCCATCACGGGCGCCGACGTTGAGCAGGACCGACTGCCGGAAGGGTGAGCCACTGTCCGCCAGCACGACCCCGGTCACATAGGTCAGGCGCGGATCGAGACGCACATTGTTGAGGTCCAGCAGACGCGCGTTTTCCTGCTCCAGTTGCAGAGCCGCCTCTTTCCACGTCTGCATCCGCCGCAGCTCCGAGCGCAGCTCCTGATTTTGATCGGACAGCCTTTGATAGCTTTGGAAATCTCGCAGCAGATTGACCGTTCCCGTCACCGGGGCCATCGCCCAGTCAAGGTTGGGAACGACCGCATCAGTTACCTTCGCCCGAAATTGCTCGACGCGCGGACTGTCGATGCGCCACAGCAGAAAAATCGCTGCCAGCACGATCACCAGAACAGCCGTCAGCAGCCGCCGCAGCGGGCCGGTGTATTCGTTGGACTGTGATCTGTCTCTGGCCATGACGGGGGCGCGCCCTCCTTGGCGGCGGCTTAGCTGTCGTAGTCGATAGCGTGGCGCAACTGCTTCTCGTACTCAAGCGCTTTGCCGGTGCCGAGGGCCACACAATTAAGCGGCTCATCCGCGACGGAGATCGCCAGACCCGTCTGCTCGCGCAGCGCCAGATCCAGATCGCCCAGCAACGCACCGCCCCCGGTGAGCATCACGCCACGGTCAACGATGTCGGCGGCAAGGTCAGGCGGGGTCGTCTCCAGCGCGGTCATGACAGCCTCGCAGATCTGCTGCACCGGCTCAGCCAGCGCTTCGGCGATCTGCGCCTGGGTCACTTCGATTTCCTTGGGTACACCGTTCAGAAGATCGCGTCCCCGGATTTGCATCGAGGTGCCGCGCCCGTCGTCAGGCATTCGTGCGGTGCCGATGGAGGTCTTGATCCGCTCCGCAGTCGTCTCGCCCACCAGAAGGTTCTGCTGACGGCGCAGATAGCTGATGATCGCCTCGTCCATACGGTCGCCACCGACGCGCACGGAGCGGGCGTAGACGATATCACCCAGCGAAAGCACCGCGACTTCGGTCGTTCCGCCGCCGATGTCCACGACCATGTTGCCGGTCGGATCGGTGATTGGCATGCCTGCCCCGATTGCCGCCGCAATCGGCTCTGCGATCAGGCCCGCGCGGCGCGCACCAGCGCTCAGTACGGACTGGCGGATCGCGCGTTTCTCGACGGGGGTGGCGCCATGCGGGACGCACACGATGATCTTGGGCTTGGAAAAGGTCGAGCGTTTGTGAACCTTGCGGATAAAATGTTTAATCATCTCCTCGGCAGTATCGAAATCCGCGATGACCCCTTCGCGCATGGGCCGGATCGCCTGAATACTTCCCGGTGTGCGGCCCAGCATCAGCTTTGCATCCTCGCCTACGGCCAGTACCTTTTTCACGCCGTCCTTGATGTGATAGGCGACCACCGATGGCTCGCTCAGCACGATACCTTTGCCCTTCACATAGATCAGTGTGTTGGCGGTCCCCAGATCAATCGCCATATCGGAAGACAACAGGCCGCGCAGGTTTCCAAAGATCGACATGTGATACAGCACCTTGCAAAATACGTATTGGCCCGCGACTCTGTCGCAGGCAACTGGCGACCTTATAGGGCTGCACAGCGCTGGGTTAAAGGGGGGGCAGCGGCGGTTTAGGCATGTTTGCGCCGCTTGACGACAGGGCCGCGCGGGCCATTTTGACGCGCATCGGACGAAGGGGATCGATATGAAGAAAATACAGACACTTGGCGTGCATCACATCACCATTATGGGGGCCGACCGGCAAAGCAGTATCGACTTTTGGGAGGGGGTTCTGGGGATGCCTTTCCTGTTCGACCAGCCCAATCTGGACGACGCGGACGAGGGGCATTTGTATTTTGATCCCGGTGACGGGCGCCTGATCACGATCTTCACCAACGAGGCGCGCAAACCTGTTCACAGCCGGACACCCACGGACGCGGGTTGCGTCCATCACGTCGCCTTCGAGGTGGACCGCGCGATGTTCGATCAGGTGCTTGACCGGCTCGTGCAGCGCGGCATCGGCAATTCAGGCGTGAAGGACCGCGGGTTCATGCACTCGATCTACTTCAAGGATCCGCTGGGATTGCTGATCGAGCTTGCCTGCTACACCTTCATTCCGCCGCGGGGCAGCAGCCATGCCGAGGTTATGCTGGAGGCGCATAAACTGCGTGTAGCGCGCGGCGACAAAGCAATCGCGCGCGAGCATCTGGCCGATGCGGCGGTGATGATCGTGGAGCGATCACAGGGATCGCTTTCAGACGACCGCAGCGCGCGAAATCCCTACCGCTAGGAGCGGCTTTCCGCGCGGCCTGTGCGGGTGCGAATAGGGTAGTTTGCACCATGTCATTTTTGCTATAGTTGGCCAAAATCACATCCGGGATTGCGAGCCGCGTTTTGGCAAGACACCAGCGACGTGATAAGCAGCAGATATAATCAAAAAAACCTGAGGACCTGAGCAATGAAAAAAACACTTCTTATGACGGCGCTATGCTGTGCGGCGACCGGTGTCGCGACATCCGCATCCGCAGAGCTGACCTATGGCAACGCTTTCGCCAAGAATTATAATTTCGATGGCGACGGCGGCAGTGCCGATTTGACGGCGCTGGGCGGCGGGATCGAATACCGCACCGGCAGCTACGTCTTTTCCGGCGAATTGCTAAATCTTGACGCGGACGGCGCTGATCTCACGATTGGCTCCATCGGCATGGGCTACACCCTGCGCAACGGCGTGACGCTCGGTCTTGATTATGCTGAATTCGACATCGAGGGCGCGGACGCCGGGATCCTGTCGGGTTATGCGCAGTATTCGTTCGGTGCCTATACGCTGGGTCTTTCTGCGGGTGACTCGTCCGATTTGTCGGATACGACCTATTCGATCTATGGCGCCTGGGACGTGAGCCCCACAGGCACCGTCGGTCTTGATGTGATCCGTCTTGAGGGCGAGACACTCTTTGCGGGATATGCAGATTACGAGCTTGCCCAGTATAGCCTGCGTGCGGATTTGTTGTCATCCGACGGGTCTGATCTGTTCTCGATCTCGGGCGGTTATGACCTCGGCAATAACTTTACCGTCATTGGCGCACTGGCCTATGCAGGTGACTCGGGCGACGACATCACGGGCGTCAGCCTTGGCGGGCAGTATGAATTTGTTCCCGGCGTGAATGCGGAGTTGGCAGTGGGCCGGGTGAACTTCGAGAATGACCATGCTAACGTGCTGTCTCTGGGTCTCAACTACGAGCTGGGCCGCAAGACCAACAAGCGTCGTACGATCGGCAACATACTGTCCGACACGTCCGGTGCAGCTTTCGGTATCGGCAGCTTCTAAGACAGATCTGATGTAAACGAAAAGGCTCCGCCAGTTGGCGGAGCCATTCCGAGTTATAGGACACGGGCGGTGATATTTCTCACCGCCCGTTCTTCATTTTGGAGCACTCTATCTTCCCTGAAGCTTCGCCCACATCGGCGTTCCGTGGAACAGCCAAGGCTGGTAGAGGATTCGTGATAGATCGGGTAGATAGGGTCTATCGTCCTGCCTACGATCGCTTTTCGCTCTGGCCGAAGATGCTGTCATCTCAGACCCTGGTTTGTTCTGTGGTGGTTTTGTAGCGGCATCCACAGATGTTTCCTTATCGGATCGCTTTCTTGGCGCGGAGGGAGCGAGCACACCCATCCGCATCGCGGGTGTAGTGCGTTTTGCATGAGTGCCGCGTCGGAGCGGCACAAAGATTTTCTTGCTCGTTCCCGGCACCGAAAGCTGTCTCATTCGGGGAGTCGCATTCTCGCGAGCCCCTTCTGCATCGTCTGTTTTGTCGGGATCAACCGGAGACTGATATGTTCGCCAATCGAAAAAGTTGTAATGCACACGCCAGATGTTCATCAGGGCGATCAGCACGCGAGGGCTATAGGCGGCGCCGTTGATGTAACTCGGCCCCTTGCGCGCACTGCGACCGCCAGCGCGTTGAATGATGCTAACCCGCTCCCGTATGGCATTCATGTAGGTTGAAGCTGGCTGAAGAGTCGCCATCAAAACCCTGCGCGTAATCGCCGCCCGGAGTTCCGGGTCGTTGATTTGGTCGTTGAAGCCCATTTTCCGGTAAGTCTCCCGGTAGCGCGGCGAAAGGATTGGAAACCCAACTTTTTTGTCGATCTCATTCGCGACCTGAACTGGACTGCTGATCCATAGCTTTGGAAAGGCGTTCGACGCGAAGTTTGGTCCTGGCCAAGGACTGACACTACCATTTCGGGCCTTTTTAATGGCAGGTTTAAGGTTTGCGGATGCCCAACTTGCCAACGCCTCCCAACGCTCAAGGTCTGGATGCATATTCCTCCATTCTTGGAAGCTATCACGGAACTCCGCTTGTCGGGTTTCGATCAATCCGATTGGTGCCTCTTTGTTAAACCCCACCACGGCCCACTCGAAGAGATCTGCCAAGATCTCCTCTCGGAAGATGTGCGGAACCACTCGTGCCATCGCAGCTTCCTGCTCCCCGACCAAGGTGATTTTTCCTGTTGGCACCATCAACTTGAGGCAAGCGAGAGATGCGGCCTTCGTGTATGTATCCCGTGTCATAATACCGTCGAAGCTGTTCCGGCTATCGCGCTCGTGTTTGACGAAGTTGTACCAGTGTTCACGCAGGTATTCGATGTCATCAGCGCGCTTACTGGTTTGGTTTATTGCGTGATATGCTTCGTTCGTCAGGCTTTCCCCCTTGGCGTCGAATGCCTTTGCTGTGCGGCTGACGAAATGGCGAAGCTGCTTCTCTGCGGCGGCGAACAGCGCCGGTTCGTCGAAGCGTCCGGTCGGTCGCTGGAAGTGCATGAGCGGAGCTGTGAAGGTGCCTTCGGCGTTTCGATACTGTTTGCGAAGGGTCGCACCTTGGGCAACTCCAAAGTAGGCATCCTCGACTACCTCAAGCGGATCTACCGTCGGATCAAAATCGACATCGCAACGAAATACATATCCTGATTTGATATCTGCACTCACTGCACAGTTCAGCTGGGTGATCTTCCGGTCGATTTTTGTTTGCCAGTTCACGCCGACGACAATATCGTCGTGCGCAATTCTTGTGTGGGTATATGGTTTCCCATCTTTGATAGCCTTCTTCTCGACTCGCTTTCGCCACTGGGCGAGCTGGGCCTGCTCGTATGCCAGTAGCGTCCGCTCAAGCCAGAAAATGCGATCGTAAAGCCGGGACATACCCGGTTCGGTTTCACCCCTTGGGCTGCGCAGGATGCGCCGCATATCGTGGATGCCAGCGCCATTCGCGATCATCGAAAGAATCTGAATATTCTCATCGCGCTTCTTCTGGCGTCGGTGTTCGCTGGAGACTGTAAAGCGAGCACCAGAGAGTCCTTTGCAAGGTTTGTGGATGAGGCGGACCGATCGTGCGCGAGGCTCGGAACCCTTTTTATGCCCGACTTTCCGAGACGGCTTTCCATTCGCTCCGTTGAAAGCGAACTCGTGGGGTGCCTCCAGATAGCTGGTTCCGCAGTTTCCACAAATGGGGCCTTCGAGCGCGCCGTTCTGTGTCAGCAGACGGTTCCGTTCTTCCTCGAAAGCATCGTTTGATAATAGTTTGGACTGCACGCCGCATTCGGAGTTCCCCCGAAGATGCTGACACACGAGAACACGCCCATCGCTCCAAGCGCGAGGATCGTCTTCAAACTCAAACCCATCCGTCTCACGATGAGAAGTCTCGTCGCCCTCGGAGGCAATCCTGTAGCGTCCCACACCTCGCGCGATAGCCGGGTCCGCCATAGCAGCCTTGAGTCGTTTCTCCGCAGCCCCACGACCGACAAATGCGTGCTTTGTCGGGGCAGGTTCGATGCCGTAGTTTCCACAATCCGGATCGCCACAGCAGTTCAGGTTTGTATCCCCGGATACTTGGGGATATATTTGAGCAAGCGTAAGGTTTGGGAGGCTCTGCATCTGGTCCGGTCCTTTGGTCCGTTTCGTCAAGAGCTTGCTCACTTTCAATATTGGCCAATCTGGCCAGAGGCGAAATCTGATGGCACTGAATAGTGCCGATCTACGGGAAGTTCGAACTTCCCGTTTTATCTCACTTTGAAACCTAAGACTTCGTCAAATATTTGGCGCAAATTCAAAAACCTGCCAGCTTTTCAGCTGACAGGTTTTCAAGGTCTATGTCCTACAGAACGGAATGGCTCCCCAGTTGGCGGAGCCTTTTTTGTTTTGGCGCAGCGGTTTTAACTCACGTCTCTGTAGTTTATCTCGCGCTTGTCGTTGCCGCCTTTTTCACGCCGCACCAGCAGGCGGTTGAGCGCGTGAATATAGGCGCGCGCGGAGGCGACGACAGTATCGGTATCCGCCGACTGACCGGTCACGATGCGCCCGTCTTCCTCCATCCGCACGCTCACCGTGGCCTGTGCGTCGGTCCCTTCGGTCACTGCCGCCACCTGATACAGTTGCAGGCGGGCGGAGTGATCGACGAGTGCCTTGATACATTTGAACGAGGCATCGACGGGTCCGTCACCGTCCTGCTCGGTGCTGTGCTCGGCGCCGTCCACGATCAATGTCATCTTTGCGTGGTTCGGACCTTCGGTGCCGCAGACCACATGCATGGATTTAAGCTTGATCCGGTCGGCTTCGGGGTCAGTCGCGATGCGCATCAGGGCGATCAGGTCTTCGTCGTAGATCTCTTTCTTGCGGTCGGCCAATTCCTTGAACCGCACGAACACGTCCTTGAGTTGGTTGTCCCCCAACTCGTACCCGAGATTTTCCAGCTTGGAGCGCAGGGCGGCGCGGCCCGAGTGTTTCCCCATGACGATGTTCGTCTCGGTCAGGCCCACGTCCTCCGGCCGCATGATCTCGAAGGTTTCAGCGTTTTTCAGCATTCCGTCCTGATGGATGCCGCTTTCGTGGGCAAAGGCGTTCTTGCCCACAATCGCCTTGTTGAACTGCACGGCAAAGCCGCTGACCGAGGCCACACGCCGCGAGATGTTCATCAATTTGGTTGAATCAACCCGCGTCTGGTAGGGCATAATATCGTTGCGCACCTTGAGGGCCATCACAACCTCTTCGAGGGCCGTGTTGCCCGCCCGTTCGCCCAGACCGTTGATCGTACATTCAATCTGGCGTGCGCCCGCTTCCACGGCGGCAAGGCTGTTGGCGGTCGCCATGCCCAGATCGTTGTGGCAATGGGTGGCGAAAATCACGTCATCCGCGCCGGGCACCCGCTCCAGCAGCATGCGGATCAGCTCGGCACTTTCGCGCGGCGCAGTGTAGCCGACGGTGTCGGGAATGTTGATCGTGGTGGCGCCCGCCTTGATCGCGATCTCGACCGTGCGGCACAGATAGTCAGCCTCGGTGCGGGTGGCGTCCATGGGCGACCATTGCACATTTTCGCACAGGTTGCGGGCATGGGTAACCGTCTCGTGGATCCGCTCGGCCATTTCGTCCATGGTGAGGTTGGGAATGGCGCGGTGCAGCGGCGAGGTGCCGATGAAGGTATGGATACGCGGATTTTTCGCATGCTTCACGGCATCCCAGCAGCGGTCGATGTCACCGAATTGCGCACGGGCAAGGCCGCAGATCTGTGCGGTCTGGGCCTGTCGGGCGATCTCGGACACGGCGGCGAAATCACCCTCCGAGGCGATGGGAAACCCTGCCTCGATCACGTCCACACCCATTTCGTCGAGCAGCTGTGCAATCTCCAGTTTCTCAGCGTGAGTCATGGTGGCGCCGGGCGATTGCTCACCGTCGCGCAATGTCGTGTCAAAGATCAAGACGCGGTCTTGGGGTTTGTCTGTCATGGGATTGGCTTTCTTTTGTCTGCTTTTGCTTTTTTTGGCGCGCGGCACATCCCTCTGAGCGGGCGCGCCTGTTGGCACGCTCAGAGGCGGGCTAGCAGCAGAAGGGCACGCAGCTGTGGCGCAGAAGTCGGCGCGAAGATGGGGCTATGTGCGGTTTTTTTCATGGACACAGTTATAACGGCGGTTTTGCAGATGGGAAGGGGGAGTTTGCAGCAAGCGGTGGCTTGATTGCCTTTGGGGCAATCAAGGTGAGTTTAGGGGAAAACTGAAGTGGGAGGTGGTGTTGATTGGTAATCGCAGAGCGCTAATTCCGACGATATGAACAGGATTTTGATAATAGGCGCTTCGGGCGGCATTGGCGGGGCACTTGGCGAGGCATTGCGCGCGCGGGGTGTCGAGACAGTAGGACTTTCACGGTCGGGCGACGGCTTGGACGTGACAGATGAGGCAAGCGTGGAGCAGCACCTGGGCGCGCTGGACGGGCCGTTCGACGGGCTGATCGTGGCATCGGGCGCGTTGGAAATTGACGGTGCATCGCCGGAAAAGACCATTCGCGCGGTGAATGCGAAAGCAATGGCGGACCAGTTTGCAGTCAATGCGATCGGTCCGGCGCTTGTGTTGCGCCACGCGGCACGCCTGTTGCCGCGCGATGCGCGCAGTGTGTGCGCCGTGCTGACCGCGCGGGTCGGCTCCATCGGGGACAACAGGATCGGCGGCTGGACCAGCTACCGCGCGGCAAAGGCGGCGGCCAACCAGATCGTGCACACTACCGCGATCGAGTTGGCGCGCACGCACCCCGAGATGGTTTGCGTGGCATTGCATCCAGGCACAGTCAAAACGCCGTTCACCGAGAAGTATCTCGGGCGGCATCCGGCCGTTCCGGCGCAAGAGGCGGCGGAGAACCTGCTAGGCGTGATGGGAGAGCTGACGCCCGAGCAGACCGGCGGGTTTTACGATTGGGCCGGTGAAGAGGTCGTCTGGTGAGCCGCCTTGTTCTGGTGCTGGGGGACCAGCTGTCCGAGGGGCTGAGTGCCTTGCGCGAAGGCAACCGTGAGAGTGATACGGTCGTCATGGCTGAGGTCGTCGAGGAGGCAACCTACGTCAAGCATCACCCGAAGAAGATTGCGCTGATCTTCACTGCGATGCGCAAGTTCGCTGCGGCGCTGGAGGATGATGGTTGGACTGTCGCCTATACCCAACTGGACGACACTGACAACGCAGGCTCTATCGTGGGTGAGTTGTTGCGCCGTGCGGAGCAGACCGGCGCGCAGGAAGTCATCTGCACCGAGCCGGGCGAATGGCGGCTGATCAACAAACTGACCCATGCGCCGATCAAGACGACCATATTGGGCGATGACCGCTTTTTGGCAAGCCACGCCGATTTCGAGAGCTGGGCAGAGGGGCGCAAAGCACTGCGGATGGAATATTTCTACCGCGACATGCGCAAGCGCACCGGGCTGTTGATGGAGGGTGACAAGCCCGCAGGCGGTCAATGGAATTTCGACCATGACAATCGCAAGCCCGCCCCCGGCGACATCGCGCCAAAAGCGCCGCCAAAGTTCGAGCCGGACAATGTGACCGGGGATGTGTTGGCTTTGGTCGAGGCGGAGTTTGGCGATCATTTTGGAGATTTGCGCCCCTTCTGGTTTGCCACCACCCGCGCGCAGGCGGTGGAGGCGCTCGACCATTTTATCAAGCACGCGCTCCCGACGTTTGGAGACTTTCAGGACGCGATGTTGCGCGGTGAGGATTTCCTGTTTCATGCCGTAATCTCGCCCTACCTCAACATCGGTCTGTTGGGGCCGCTGGAGGTGTGTCAGGCAGCGGAAAAGGCCTATGAAAGTGGCGATGCGCCGATCAATGCGGTAGAGGGGTTCATCCGGCAGATCATCGGATGGCGCGAATACGTGCGCGGCATCTATTTTCTTGAGGGGCCGGACTATGCCACGCGGAATGTTTTACAACAAAAGCGCGACCTGCCGGCGATGTACTGGGGCGGCGAGACCAAGATGTCCTGCATGGAGGCTGCGGTTGGGCAAACCGCGCGGGAGGCCTATGCGCACCACATCCAGCGCCTGATGGTCACGGGCAATTTCGCGCTGCTGGCGGGGATTGATCCGGGGCAGGTGTCGGACTGGTATCTTGAGGTTTACGCGGATGCGTTTGAATGGGTGGAGGCGCCCAATGTTGTGGGGATGAGCCAGTTCGCGGATGGCGGCGTGATCGCGTCAAAGCCGTATGTCTCGTCCGGCGCCTACATCAACCGGATGTCGGACTATTGCAAAGGGTGTGCCTATAAGGTGAGCCAGAAAACCGGTGAGGGCGCATGCCCGTTCAACACGCTGTACTGGCATTTTCTGGACCGTCACCGCGAGCGGTTCTCGTCCAATCCGCGCATGGGCAATATGTACGGCACATGGGACCGTATGAACGCTGACAAACGTGCGACAGTTCTGGCGGATGCAGACGCCATTCTGGCAAAGCTCGACGCAGGCGAAGTGGTCTGAGCGCTTTAGTCTGTCGGTAAATCAGGCGTGGTTGCAGGTTCACCCTCTGTCGTTTCTGCTTCGACTGTTGGTGTGGCCAGTGCGCCATCATCCCAAGCGCCGGACGCCCGCTCACCGCTGGCATAGGTCATCGTGCCCTCGCCTTGGCGTTTACCGTCCTGAAATGTCCCGACATAAACGTCGCCATTGGCATAGGTGGCCGTGCCAGCGCCCTCGATCTCGCCATCCGTCCACGCCCCTTCATAGATAAAGCCGCTGGCCATCGTAATTTTGCCCATGCCCTCGCGTTTGCCCTCCACGAACTCTCCGACATACATGCTGCCGTCGGGATAGGTCGCTGTGCCGATGCCGTGGCGCAGCCCTGCCTTCCACATACCCACGTACGACCGTCCGTCGCCGTAGGTCAGCGTGCCTTGCCCCTCGTTGCGGGCGTTCACAAAGCCGCCCTCGTACACCATACCGTTGGGATAGGTGGCGCGGCCCTGACCCTCGATCACGCCGGCGGACCACTCACCGTCGTAGGTGGAGCCATCGGGATAGGTGATCGTGCCAGCGCCTTCGGCCAGATTGTCGATAAAGGTGCCTGTCTGGACGGAGCCATCGGGGTAGGTCACGGTGCCCCTGCCTTCTGCGCGGCCCTCGACCCATTCGCCTTCGTACTTATACCCATCCGCACCGGTGAAGACCCCCGTGCCATTTCGCGCGTCATTGAGGTAGTCGCCCACATAGGTGTCGCCTGTCGTCGTGGTGGACGTGCCCGTGCCCTCGCGGCGGCCTTCGACCAGATCGCCCGCATAGGTATCGCCATTGGCCTGAATGATCTTGCCAGTGCCGTTCAGCTGGCCGTTGGCCCAGTTGCCCTCGAGCGTGAATCCCTCGGGATGGACCAGCGTGCCTGCGCCCGAACGCGCGCCATTGACCACCGTCCCTTCATAAACAGCGCCTTCCGCGTCCGTGATCACGGCCTGACCCGTGGCCTGTCCATCGACCCAATCGCCTTTGTACTCATAGCCCGATGGCATCGCCAAAACGCCTTTTCCGTGCCGCTTGCCGTTGCGAAAGCCGCCTTCGTACCGCTCGCCGTTGGCGTGTATCGCCACGCCCTGACCCACGATCGTACCGGCCAGCCATTCCCCCTCGTAGGTGCCGCCGTCCGACATGGTAATCTTGCCGATGCCCTCGGGTTTGCCCTTGGCAAATTCCCCCTCATAGACCGATCCGTTGGGAAAACGCGCAATGCCCTGACCGCGGATTTCGCCGTCGATCCACTGGCCTGCATACTGGTAGCCGTTGGGCAGGGTATAGGTGCCGGTGCCGTGCTGGAGCCCGTCCTTGAACGTGCCCTCATAGACGCCGCCATCGTCGTATTGCTTGCTCAGCACTTGGGTGTTTTGGGCAAACGCAGGAACGAGCATCAGGGGCATCAGAGCGGAGGCGAGCAGCAGGGTGCGGAAGGTCATGGCGGTCCTGTCAAAAAGGCGGGGCGCACGCGGGGCGGCCGTTGGGTTGCAAGAAAGACTAAAGCCGCCGGTGCCAAGGGGCAACGCCCTTTTGGCCCGCGCGGCGGTTTGCGGCCTTTCCCTTGGGCGGTGATCTGCTACATGCATTTGCGACAGTTGAAGGGGTTGGACATGGCAGATCGGTTTCGCATCACATTGGGACAGCTGAACCCGACGGTCGGCGATCTGGCGGGCAACGCAGCGCTGGCCCACGCGGCATGGACAGAAGGGCGCGATGCGGGCGCCGATCTGGTGGCGCTGCCCGAGATGTTTATCGCGGGCTACAATGCGCAGGATCTCGTAAGCAAGCAGGCCTTTCAGATCGACGTGATGACGCACATCGAAGCGCTGGCGGCGCAGTGCGCGGATGGTCCCGCGCTGGCCATCGGCGCGCCGCTGGTCGAGGGGGCGGAGCTGTTCAACGCCTATCTGATTCTCAAGGATGGAAAGATCGCAAGCCGCGTTCTCAAGCATCATTTGCCGAATGAGACGGTGTTCGACGAGGTACGAATTTTCGACAGCGGTCCTTTGGGTGGACCTTATTCGGTCGGGAATACGCGCATCGGCTCGCCCATTTGCGAGGACGCGTGGCACGAGGATGTGGCCGAGACGCTGGCGGAGACCGGCGCCGAGTTTCTGCTGGTGCCCAATGGATCGCCCTACTATCGCGGCAAACATGACACCCGGCTGAGCCATATGGTGGCACGGGTGATCGAGACGGACCTGCCGCTGATATACCTCAACATGGTCGGCGGTCAGGACGACCAGATCTTTGACGGGGGCAGTTTTGGTCTGAACCCCGGCGGCAAGTTGGCGTTTCAACTGCCCGCTTTTGATGCGGTCACGCATCACATTGATCTGGAGCGGGGGCCGGAAGGCTGGCGCATCATCGAGGGCGAAAAGGCGGTACATGCGGATCCTTATGCACAGGACTACCGCGTGATGGTGCAGGGTCTGCGTGATTACATGCGCAAGACCGGGTTCAAAAAGGTGCTGCTGGGCATGTCGGGGGGCATCGATTCTGCGATTGTGGCGACGATTGCAGCGGATGCCTTGGGGCCGGAAAATGTCCGCTGCGTGATGCTGCCGTCGGAATATACGTCGGATGCCTCACTGAAGGATGCCGAAGATTGCGCAAAGGCGCTGGGCGTCCGCTATGATTATGTGCCGATCACGGCGGGGCGCGATGCCATAAGCGAGACACTGGCACCGTTGTTCGAGGGCACGACGCCCGATCTGACCGAGGAGAACATCCAGAGCCGCCTGCGTGGCCTGCTGCTCATGGCACTGAGCAACAAATTCGGCGAGATGCTGTTGACCACCGGCAACAAATCCGAGGTCGCGGTGGGATATGCCACGATCTATGGCGATATGGCGGGCGGGTATAACCCGATCAAGGATCTCTATAAAATGCGGGTGTTCGAGACGTGTCGCTGGCGCAATGACAATCACGCCCATTGGATGATGGGGCGACAGGGCGCCGTGATCCCGGAGAATATCATTACCAAGGCGCCCTCAGCGGAGCTGCGCGACGATCAGAAAGACAGCGACAGCTTGCCGGACTATCCGGAATTGGACGCGATGCTAGAGATACTGGTGGACCGCGACGGCTCCATCGCGGATTGCGTGGCGGCGGGTTTCGACCGCGAGGTGGCCAAGAAGGTCGAGCATCTGATCTATATCTCTGAATACAAACGATTCCAATCCGCACCGGGGCCGCGCCTGACCAAGGGGGCATTTTGGCTCGACCGGCGTTATCCCATCGCGAACCGCTGGCGCGACCCGTCGTGACGGTCACGGCTTTGCGGTTGAAGGCCACGCTTGCAAGGCTGTTGTTTGTAGTTTCGGCATTCATGGCAGCCCCTGCGGCGCAGGCCTGCGGTGCCGACAGCGATTGTACGGTAGGCGACCGGACGTATCGCATATCACTGCCCGAGGGTGTCACCACGCCCGTCGGCGCGGTGATCTGGGCACATGGCTATCGCGGATCCGCTGAGGGCGCGATGCGCAACCGCAGCCTGATCGGGATGGCGCATGCCCAAGGTCTCGCTTTTATCGCCGCACAAGGCATAGAGGGCACGTGGGATTTGCCGAACGGGCCGCGCACTATGGACAGCACGGGAGCGGCGGAGTTTGCATATTTCGAAGCCGTCATTGCGGATGCGGTCGCACGGCATGGCATCGACCCGGACAAGTTGGTGATGAGCGGGTTCAGTTCCGGCGGTATGATGGTCTGGAACCTTGCCTGCGCGCGGCCTGATCTGTTTGCGGGGTTTGTGCCGATCTCTGGCACCTACTGGCTTGGCCCGCCTGAGACCTGCGCACGGCCCGTCGCGAGCATAGTGCATATTCACGGAGACGATGATGCGACTGTCCCGGTGGACGGGCGGCGCATCGGCAAGACGCGTCAGGGCAAAGTATCTGATGCGTTGGAGATGTACGCACTTCACGGGGTATTCGGGCCGGAGACGCGCAAAGATACTGCGATGCTGCACTGCTCTGAGCGGGCGACGATCGGCGGCGATGTCTTGGATTTTTGCCTGTTTTCAGGCGGTCATTCATTCCGGACAGAATATCTGTTGCAAGCGATCATGCGGCTTAGGGATGCGGGGCAGCTTTAACCGCTGCCCCGCGACCGAATTACAGCAACAGCTGATAGCTGTGCGGCACGTAGGCGAAATTATCGCCATCCGCCTCGACATAGCCGAAGGCGGGCCATGGCATGTGATAGCCGACAAAGGGGATCTTGTCTGCGGCTAGCATGTCCAGCATGGTCCGGCGCGTCGCCGCAGCGGCGGCTTTGTCCATGTCGAAGGTGACCTCCCAATCGGGGTGGGCCAGCGACCAGACGTAGTGGTTGGCGAAATCCGCGCCCAGCACCAGCTGCTTGCCATCGGATTCGATCATGTAAGCCATATGACCGGGCGTGTGGCCATGCGCGGCCATCGCGGTGATGCCTGACACGACCGAATCGCCATCGCCGATCATGGTGGTCTGCTCGGCCAGCGGCTGTACTTTGGTGTCGAACCCTTCGTTGCCGGTGCCGGACCATGCGTCAAATTCGGTGCTGCCGGTCACGTAGCGTGCATTGGGGAAGGTAGGCGTACCATCGGTGGACAGACCGCCGATATGGTCGCCGTGCATGTGGGTCAATACAACGATATCGACTTGGTCAGGCGTGTATCCCGCAGCAGCAAGTGCCGCAGTCGTGCCCGCCCCGCTCAGGCCCGTGTCGAACAGCACCAGTTCGGCACCGGTGTTGACGATTGTGGGCGTAAAAAAGAACTGCGCCGCATCGACAGGCAGATTGGCTTCGGCGGAAACGGCGTTGAATGTTTCTTCATCCACGTTCAGGCCAAAAATTGTCTGCGGGTTTTCGCGCGTGGCGGTACCAGCCAGCAGGGTCGTCACGTCAAAGCTGCCCAGCTTGACTCGCTGGTAGGGCGCGCTTCCTGCGTCCATCATTGGCGCTGCGGCGCGGGCGGTTTGCACCGTGGCAGCGGCCAGCGGTAATGCGGCGGCGCCGGCCAAAGCGTGGCGGCGGGTGATAAGGCTGGATTTGATCATGGAATACTCCCTGTTAATGATGCGCCAGACGTAGCGTCATTGTGGCGCAGGGCGAGGGGCACGTGATCATTAATCTGTGAACGGAGAAAGCCGCAGCGCCGCTGCCAACTGGACAAAGCCGCGGCGCTGTGCAAGCACAAGCGCCAACAGGAGGCCCCTATGTCTGACAAAACCGTTACCCGTTTCGCCCCGTCGCCCACCGGCTGGATCCACATCGGCAACCTGCGCTCGGCGCTGATGAATTTCATGATTGCGCGCAAAGCGGGCGGCGAATTCATCCTGCGGATCGACGACACGGATCCAAACCGCTCCAAGGAAGAATATGTCGACGGGATCAAACGGGATCTTGATTGGCTGGGGCTGCATTGGGACCGGGTCGAGCGGCAATCCCTACGGTTGGATAAGTACCACGAGGCAGCAGAAAAGCTGCGTGAGATGGGTCGGTTCTATGAGGCCTTCGAGACGCCGACCGAGCTGGACCTCAAGCGCAAGAAGCAGCTCAATATGGGTAAACCGCCGGTCTATGACCGCGCGGCGTTGAACCTGTCCGACGAGGACAAGGCGGCCCTGCGCGCGGAGCGGGGCGATGGTGTTTGGCGCTTCAAGCTCATTCAGGAGCGGATTGTCTGGACTGACGGCATTCTGGGCGACGTGAGCATTGACGGCGCGTCGGTGTCCGATCCGGTGCTGATCCGTGGCGACGGGCAGATCCTTTACACACTTGCCAGTGTGGTGGACGATACGGAAATGGGCGTGACTCATGTGGTGCGCGGTGCGGACCATGTGACCAACACCGGCACCCAGATCCAGATCATGCAGGCGCTGGGCGGCACGGTTCCGACCTTCGCGCATCACTCACTGCTGACCGGTCCGCAGGGCGAGGCGCTGTCGAAACGTCTCGGCACGCTGGCGTTGCGCGATCTGCGCGAGGCCGGGATCGCGCCGCAGGCTTTGCTCAGCCTGATGTCGCGTCTGGGATCAAGCGATCCGGTCGAGTTGCGCACCGAAATGTCCGAGTTCATCGAAGGCTTTGATATTTCTCGCTTTGGCTCCGCGCCGACGAAATTCGACGCCGAAGATCTCAAGCCGCTGACGGCGAAATATTTGCAGACGCTGCCGCTAAGTGCTGTTGCGACCGATATTGCCGCTCTGGGTGTGCCGGACGATAAGGCCGAGCAGTTTTGGGCCGTAACGCGCGAGAACATCACCACACTGCATGATCTTGCGCCGTGGTGGGAAATGTTCAGTAAGGGCGCCGAGCCGGTCATCGCCGACGAGGACCGCGAATTTATCGCCCAAGCCATGACAATGCTGCCCGAAGGCGATTATGACGCCGAGACATGGGGCAAATTCACCACCGCTGTGAAGGACGCGACAGGACGTAAGGGAAAACAGCTGTTCATGCCGCTGCGCCTTGCGCTGACAGGGCAGGCACACGGGCCGGACATGTCCGCCGTGCTGCCGCTGTTGCAGGTGATCAAAGCGCGTGGTTAAGCGGCGATCACGGTAGCGCCGCGCAGGGCTAGATGCTGGTTGACCAGCGCTGTTTCCTGCCTCGTGAGGGCCTGCGCACGGGGGTACAGCGGGGCGCTGCGGTCATCGAGGACTGGCGTATCCCACCGGTCGGTTGTGGCAAAGAAATCCGCCACACCGCCCGCGCCGTATTCCCGCAGATACCCCTGAACCACCACATCGAGATAGCTGAGCAGGATATGGTTTTCCGCGCCGTTCAGCCATGTCTCGCGCGGGACGGAATAATGCGAGATCTGCGGCGCGGGGTCGCGTGGATGAACCACAGCCGCGCCTGAGGCGATCCGGGAATAGCCGTGTTCGCGCGCATCAAGTGCGGCCCAATCGCCATGCGGCACGTCGGCGATGAGCCCGTCGATGGTGGTCGCGGCATCCGGGATCACACTCAGGAACGCCTGACCACGCTCGCTGGTGAAAACCCAAGTGCGCCGCCAGCCCGTGAGCCGCGCGCGCGCGGCGTTCTCGTAGACATGTGTGTCGCGGTTGACGAGGCTGCCATAGCCGAAAAAACAAGGATGCATGAGAGGCCTGTGAAAAGAACGAGATTGGGCCACCTTAACCATCCGATCCGCCGGGGGACAACCATGCAGATGATGGATTGAAAATACTTCGGACCTTTGGCAAAACGATTTTACGGAGGGCCAGTGCCATGAAATTTACCGAAGAACATCTGTGGTTGCGCATCGAGGACGGCGAGGACGAAGTCACAGTTGGATTGACCGCGTTCGGCGCGGAAGAATTGGGCGAGGTCAGTTTCGTCGAGTTGCCCGAGGAGGGCGATGTGATTGCCACAGATGATCCTGCTGTGGTGATCGACGCGGATGATGACGCGGTGGATATCCTTGCCCCGCTCGACGGCGAGATCACGGAAGTGAACACCCGGCTGACTAGCGCCCCCGAGGTGATCTCCGAGGATCCGCAGGGCGACGGATGGCTCTTCAAGATGAGCATCGATGACGTGGATGCGCTGGAAGAGTTCATGGACGAAGCCACCTACCAGAAATACATCCGCTAGGGTCTAGGCCGGGTTTTCGGGCTTGGGCTCGTCCACCAGAAAGCTGAATTTTTTGCGCAGCTTGTTCCATGTCGCCTTATCTGGTGCGACCAGCAGGTGACCGCTGTGGCGCGCGGCGGTATAATCGCCGCCATCCAGCATCTCGACATGCGCACCCGCACGCGCGGCGATCAACGCACCTGCGGCATGGTCCCACGGGTGCAGCAGGGCGGTCAGGCTAAAATCAATGTGACCCTGCGCGATCATCCGGTATTCATGCGCCGAGCAGCGCAGCGTCGAGACACGTGCGAAACCGGGAAAGGTCGCTGCGAGTTGTGCCTGTTTGTCTTTCGGGAAAAGGTGTAGCGGGATGAGGCCCGACAATTCCTCCAGCGGTTTGCCCATGGCCACCTTGAGGTCACGCGCCGCGCCAAACGGACGCTGTAGCTGCGGCGCGATCTCTGTATCCGCGATCACCCAATCATCGCCCATCGGGTCATAGATCAGGCCGAACACCGGCTTGCCATATTGCGTGGCCGCGACGATCACGCCGAACACCGGCAGGCCGTGGGCGAAATTCCATGTGCCGTCCACCGGATCGATATGAAAGGCCAGCTGCGCTTCGGCGATCCCGTCGAGCAGCGCCGGCTTTTCCGCGACAGCTTCCTCGCCGATTACCAGCGCGGAGGGGAAGGCGATTTGCAGGGCACGGGCGATCATCGCCTCCGCCTTGGTATCGGCGTCAGTCACCAGATCGGAGGCATTGGATTTCGTGCGAATATCGCCATCCGACAGGCGACGGAAGCGGGGCATTATCTCAGCTTTGGCGGCGCGGCGCACGATGTTGATGATCTGCGTGCGTTGCGCGGGTGTGATGGCCAGCGCCAGTTTCGCGGGCAGAGTTTTGTCATTGTTCGATTCAGTTTTTGGGTCAGACATACGGATGCTCCTTGTTGCCTCCAACCTACGACGCAGACGGCCTGAGGCAAAGGGTGAACCTACGGCAGCAGGCCGGTATTTATTCGCGGGCGCGCAAGACTCGCGCTGGCCGTGCCTGAAGGGCGCGGCGTGCAAATCCCAAGCCCGCGATCACGGTCGCAAGGATGCCACCCGCGATGATCAGCAGCGCAGAGGGCCAGATTACGACATAGTCAGTCTCCATCACGAAGGTCGCCACTGCCCAGCCGCCAAGGACACCCGCCAGAAGTGCGACAGCGCCAGCGGCAAATCCCAGAAGAGCCGCGCGCAAGACGAAGCTGCTTGCGATCATCCGGCGGGAGGCGCCCATGGTTTTCAGCATCGCCGCCTCGTAGGTGCGCGCGTCGGCGCCTGCTGCCGCTGCACCAATCAGCACCAGAAATCCGGTAAGCAGTGTCGCTGCCGCGCCATAGGAGGTGGCTGCGGCAAGACCTGCCAGCACCCCTGCCACCCGGTCAATCGCATCTTTCACGCGGATCGCTGTGATGTTGGGATAAAGGCTGGCCAGATCGCGCAAAATTCGCGCCTCTGCTTCCGGCTCGGCATAGACGGTCGAGATGAACGTATGCGGCGCCCCTTCCAAGGCAGAGGGGTTCATCGTGAGGATGAAACCGATTCCAGCGGTCGAAAAATCAACCTCCTGAAAGCTGGTGATCGTACCGGTGATATCGCGGCCCAGTACGTTGATGGTGATGGTATCGCCCAGATCAAGGCCGATTTCCTCGGCCTCCTCTGCGGCAAAGCTGATCTGTGGCGGGCCGGTATAATCGGGCGCCCACCACTCACCGGCGGTGATCAATGCACCGTCATTGGGTGCCGCCGCATAGGTCACGCCACGGTCTCCGGACACGACCCAATGATCGCCTGCGACTTCCACGGCTGGCCTGTCGTTGATTCGGGTCACCACGCCGCGCAGCATGGGCGCGCTGTCGATGCGGGTCACGGCGGGGTCATTCTCCAGCCGCTCGGTATACCCTTCGATCTGGTCTTTCTGGATGTCGACGAAGAAATAGCTGGGGGCGATGTCGGGCAAATTGCCGGCGATGGCCTGACGCAGGTTGCCGTCGATCTGGCCGACAGCAGCGAGCACCGACAGACCAAGCCCCAGCGAGAGCACGACGGCGCCTGCGCCCTCGCCGGTGCCACCGATCGCCGCCATGGCCCAACGCCAGCGGGGCCGCCCGCGCAAACGGTGGCTGAGCGTGCGCGCAGCGATACGGATAAGGAACGCCGCGACTGCCAGCAGGGCCAAGGCCCCGGTGATGCCGCCAAGTGTCCAGAGGGTCAGGAACCAACTGCCGTTGAACCAGCCTGCCATCCCGACAAGCGCGACGATGGCGGCACCGGTCGCGAGGACGAAGGGCCATGCGGGCAGGCGGCTTGCCCCGTCCCACGCGTCGCGGAACAGCGTCGCGGCGCGGACGCGGTCGGTGCGGGCCAGCGGCCACAGCGTGAAGATAAACGCGGTCAGCAGGCCATAGAGACCTGCCTCGATCAGCGGTGCGGGAAAGACGCGGAACGTCGTGGGAATCGGCAGGCGCGCCTCGAGGATGGGAGCTGCCGCGAGCGGCAGAAGTGCGCCAAGGATCACGCCAATCGCGACGCCCAATAGCGACAGGATGCCGATCTGGATGAAATAGGTCTGGAAGATTGTCGAGCGGTCAGCGCCGAGGGCGCGCAGGGTCGCGATAACTTCGGTCTTGCGGCTGAGATAGCTGCGCACCGCAGCCGAGACGCCGACGCCGCCCACGGCCAGCCCCGACAGGCCCACGAGGATGAGAAATGCGCTCAGCCGTTCGACAAATTGCGAGACCTGCGGCGCACCATTTCGCGCATCGCGCCAGCGCAGGCCGCTGCCGGTGAATTGTTCCTTCGCGTCCACCTCCAGCGCGTCGATGTCCGTGCCCAAGGGCAGGGTAAGGCGGTATTTCGAATTGAAAAGCGAACCGGAGGAGAGCAGGCCGGACCCCTCAAGGCTGTCGCGTAAAACAATGGTGCGGGGGCCGAGGACGAAGCCGCCGGCAGCACCGTCAGGCTCGCGCCGCAGCACCGCACGCAGCTCAAATGACTGCGTACCAAGTGCAAAAGAATCGCCGACGGAAAGGCCGAGACGGTCGATGAGCGCACGCTCCATCACCGCGCCGGGCATGCCATCCCGGAGCGATAGCGCCTCGTTCAACGCCATCTCGGGCTCAAGAAGAACAGTGCCGATCAGAGGGTAAAGTTCGTCAACGGCCTTGACCTGTGTCAGTGCGCGGTCCTCGTTCACGGAGGCCATGGAGCGGAAATCGGCGATCTCGGACACTGCCGAAGCGTTGCCCGTCATCCACGCCCGCTCGGCTTCGGAGGCAAAGCGATAGGTGAATTCCAGCTCGGCATCGCCTCCCAGAATGGAGGCGCCTTCACGCTCCAGCCCCGCTTCGATCCCCGAGCGCACGGAGCCAACGGCGGCGATGGCCGCGACGCCCAGAGCGAGACAGGCGAGGAACAGGCGAAAGCCACGCAGGCCGCCGCGCAGCTCGCGACGGGCGAATTTGGTCGCGAGGGCGAGGCTCATGCGGTGGCGTTCTGTTTTGAAGCGGTTTCAACACGCGAGTTTCCGGCATCTTCGATCCGGCCATCGCGCAGAGTGATGATGCGGTCACAACGCTGCGCAAGGACGTCGGAATGCGTCACCAGCACCAGCGTCGATCCGAACTGATCGCGCAGATTGAACAGCAGATCCATAATCGCCTCGCCATTGGCGCTGTCGAGGTTGCCTGTCGGCTCATCTGCCAAAAGGATTGCGGGACGCGGGGCGGTGGCGCGGGCAAGGGCCACGCGCTGCTGCTCTCCGCCCGACATCTGCGAGGGATAGTGGCCGCTGCGAGGGCCGAGGCCAACGGTCTCCAGCGCCTCTGCCGCACGCTCGAACGCATCGGCATGACCCGCAAGCTCCAGCGGGGTCGCGACATTTTCAAGCGCGGTCATCGTTGGAATGAGGTGGAACGACTGGAACACGATACCCATTCGGTCGCGGCGAAATCGGGCCAGCTGATCCTCGTTCATCGCGGTGAGATCTTCGCCCATGGCCCGCACCGTGCCGCCTGTCGCCTGCTCCAGCCCGCCCATGACCATCAGCAGCGAGGATTTGCCCGAACCGGAAGGACCGATAAGCCCGATACTCTCCCCCGCCGCGACCTCAAGCGAGATGCCGTGCAGGATATCGATTGGTCCCGCATTGCCATTCAGCCGCAGTGCTGCATCTTTAAGAGAGAAAATTGGATTGCTCATGGGGGCCCCTTCGGTGGCGTCCTTAGGGGATATGGAGGGATTGACGCGATGCGCAAGGCTTTGACAGGGATTCTTATGGTTTGGGCCAGTGTCGGACCGAGTTTCGCACAGGCGGATGAAGTGGTGATCGCGGCGCTGGGCGACAGTCTGACGCAGGGCTATGGCCTGATGCAATCGGATGGCTTTGTCCCGCAGCTAGGAGCGTGGCTGGAAGCCGAGGGTGCGCAGGTGAGCCTGATCAATGCAGGCGTGTCGGGCGACACCACGGCGGGCGGGCTTTCTCGTGTCGGCTGGACGCTGGAGCCGGAGGTGGACGGCTTGATCGTGGCGCTGGGCGGCAACGACCTGTTGCGCGGTCTCGATCCGGCGCAGGCGCGCAGCAACATCGAAGGGATATTGCAGGCCGCACAGGAGGCCGACGTGGAGGTGCTGCTCATTGGGATGGAAGCGCCCGGTAATTTTGGGCCGGAGTACAAGGCGGAATTCGATGCGCTCTATCCCGAATTGGCGGAGACGTATGGCGCGGTTTATCTGGACAGCTTTTTCGCGGGTCTGGGGGCGCAGATGGATCCCGCCGCTTTGCGTGAATGGTTTCAGGCTGACGGTATCCATCCCAACCGTGAAGGGGTGACGAAGATTGTGGGTGCTGTGGGGCCGAAAGTGCTGGAGCTGGTTGAGGCCATAGACGCGGGAGAATGACGCGCCTGCCTTAATTTTGGGCGGTTGCATCGTGCCATTCACGCGATCTAAATTTTACCAGTTGATAAAAAAATAGACCTGTGCCAGCGTTATTTTCAAGATGTGGATTTGGCAGGGGATCAACAGATGGCAGACAAGGTTTTCGAGGCAGGTGTGATTGCGGGGCGCTTGGCGCCCGAGGCCTATGAGGCGCAGTTCAGTGACCTTCATCCGCCACTTTGTCCGCATGAAGCATCGGTGGCGGCAGATCGCTGCTACTTTTGCCACGATGCACCCTGTATCACGGCCTGCCCCACAGAAATCGATATACCGCTGTTCATCCGTCAGATCGCCACCGGCACGCCCGATGCCGCGGCCAAGACGATCCTGAGCCAAAACATCATGGGCGGTATGTGCGCCCGCGTTTGCCCCACCGAACAGCTGTGCGAGCAGGCCTGCGTGCGGCAAGAGGCCGAGGGCAAGCCGGTGCTGATCGGGCAATTGCAGCGCTATGCCACGGATCATTTGCAGGAGCAGGGGATCCATCCCTTTGTGCGGGCAGAAGCGACGGGCAAGCGTGTGGCGGTTGTGGGTGCCGGGCCTGCGGGTCTGTCGGCAGCGCACCGGCTGGCGATGCTGGGGCATGACATGGTGGTTTATGATGCGCGGCCCAAGCCGGGCGGCCTGAACGAATACGGTATTGCAACCTATAAAACGCCCGATGGTTTCGCCCAAGGCGAAGTGGATTGGCTGCTCAAGATTGGTGGGATCACCATCGAGACAGGCCGTGCTTTAGGTGCTGATCTGACGCTGGAGGCGCTGCGAGAAGAGTTTGATGCGGTTTTCCTTGGCATGGGGCTGGGTGGTGTCAACGCTCTGGATGTCGGGGGCGCGGACAAACAGGGCGTGCTGGACGCGGTGGATTTCATCGCCGATCTGCGGCAGGCGGGCGATGTGGCAACTGTGCCGGTGGGGCGCGATGTCGTGGTGATCGGTGGCGGGATGACGGCGGTGGATGCGGCGGTGCAGTCCCGGCTGCTGGGCGCGCTCAACGTGACGCTGGTGTACCGGCGCGGACGCGACCGGATGAACGCGAGTGTTTTCGAGCAGGATCTGGCCGCAAGCAAAGGCGTGCGGATCGTGACCCATGCGGTGCCGAAAGCGGTGCACGGTAATGGCGCGGTGCGTGAGATCGAGTTTGATTATGTCGGTGACGACATGACGCCCACCGGCCAGACACTGCGGCTTGCGGCGGATCAGGTATTTATGGCCATTGGTCAGACGCTGGCGGGAGACAGCCTGCCCGATCTGACGGGGGGCAAGATTGCGGTGGATGCCGCCGGGCGCACGAGCGTTGTGGGGGTATGGGCCGGCGGCGATTGCGCATCCGGTGGAGATGATCTGACCGTAACGGCAGTGGCGGAGGGGCGCGATGCCGCGATGGATATTCACGCAGCCCTGACGGCAGATGCCTGAGCTTCCCGAAGCGGAGGCAGCGCGCCAGCGCATTGCGGACGGCGTGCTCAACCGTACAATCGAAGGGTTCGAGCTGGGCGAAGTCAGCCACGTCAAGCTGCCAAGCGAGGCGGAGCGTAAAGGGCTGACGGGAACGCAGTTCACCCGCACGCAGCGGCACGGAAAGTATATTTTTGTAGGCTCCAAGGACGGCCCGTGGCTTCATATCCATTTGGGGATGGCCGGTTCAATCCGGGTGACACAGGATGGCGAGGACACGCCGAAGTACGCGAGGCTCAGCGTGGTTTTCGAGGGGGGTACGCGGCTGCATTTCCGGGATCCGCGCAAATTCGGGTACGTTCGGATGGTCGATGATGTGGATGCATTTATCGCCGAGAAAAGGCTGGGGCCTGATGCGATCAGTATCGGCGACAACGCATTTGCCCAAGCGGTGGGCGGGACGCGGGGCGCCGTGAAATCTGCGCTATTGAGTCAGAAAAAGCTGGCTGGCGTCGGCAATCTCTGGGCTGACGAGGCGCTGTACCGCACGGGCATAGATCCGGATGCCTATGCGGCTGATCTGGACGCATCGCGGATTTCTGAATTGCACACCGCCGTGCGGGACATCTTGGAGGCGGTCGTCGATGTCGGTGCCGATTATTCGAAGCTGCCGGCTGACTGGCTGATCCACAACCGCGACGCGGGGGTGGCGTGCACGCGCTGCGACGGTGTGATTGCCAAGAAAACAGTCGGGGGCCGTACCTCATACTACTGCCCAGACCATCAAAGGGCGGCCTGACGCTGGCCCGCCCTCACTAATACTCGCGACCGAAAGGCGTGTACGTGATCCTTGGAGGAGACTTTAAATGGCTGATCTGACAACCGATTTTCTGGGCATCAAATCGCCCAACCCGTTCTGGCTGGCCTCTGCGCCGCCGACGGACAAGGAATATAACGTGCGCCGCGCCTTCGAGGCGGGCTGGGGCGGCGTGGTCTGGAAAACGCTCGGCTCCGAAGGGCCGCCGGTGGTGAACGTCAATGGCCCGCGCTACGGCGTGATCCACGGGGCGGACCGCCGTGTGCTGGGGCTCAACAACATCGAGCTGATCACCGACCGCGATTTGCAGACCAATCTGGACGAGATCACGCGGGTCAAGGCCGACTATCCCGACCGCGCGATGATCGTAAGCATCATGGTCCCCTGCGAGGAGCAGGCGTGGCAAGATATTCTGCCAAAGGTGGAGGCGACGGGCGCGGACGGGATCGAGCTGAACTTCGGTTGCCCGCACGGAATGAGTGAGCGCGGCATGGGGGCTGCCGTGGGGCAGGTGCCCGAGTATATCGAAATGGTCACCCGTTGGTGCAAGCAGTATTATTCGAAGCCCGTGATCGTGAAACTGACGCCTAACATCACCGACATCCGTCTGCCTGCGGAAGCGGCACGGCGTGGCGGTGCCGATGCGGTGAGCCTGATCAATACGATAAATTCCATTGTGTCCGTAAACCTCGACACCATGAGCCCTGAGCCGAGCATTGATGGCAAAGGCAGTCACGGCGGCTATTGCGGGCCAGCGGTCAAGCCGATCGCCCTGAGTATGGTGTCCGAGATTGCGCGCGCGCCTGCGACGGCGGGTATGCCGATCAGCGGCATTGGCGGCGTCACCACATGGCGCGACGCGGCGGAATACATCACCATGGGTTGTGGCAATGTGCAGGTCTGCACTGCGGCGATGACCTATGGCTTCAAGATCGTTCAGGAGATGATCAGCGGTCTGTCCGATTGGATGGACGAGAAGGGTCATACGTCGATCACGGATTTCATGGGCGCTGCCGTGCCGAATACGACCGATTGGCAGTATCTGAACCTCAACTACATCGCGAAGGCTTCAATCAATCAGGATGATTGCATCAGCTGCGGGCGCTGTTTTGCAGCCTGCGAGGATACCTCGCATCAGGCGATTGCCATGTCACCTGACCGCGTGTTTAGCGTTATCGACGCCGAGTGCGTGGCCTGCAACCTGTGCGTCGAGGTCTGTCCCGTCGAGGATTGTATCACCATGGTGCCGATGGCTGCGGGTAGCACGGATCCGCGCACCGGCAGGGTTGTTGAGGATACCTATGCCAACTGGACAACGCACCCCAACAACCCGTCGGTGACGGCAACGGCGGCGGAATGATCCGCTAGTCCTGCGCGCGCCGCGCGGCATAGGCGGAGGCGGCGAGCAGGATCGGCGCGGTTGGCAGAGGATCGGGCGGCGCGTAGCGGTCAAGCTCGGAGGGACGCCCGGCTCCTTCTTGGGCCTGCTCGGGCCTGTCAGGTGACTGTTTTTGCGGGGGCGCCGTTTGCGCGGTCACGACCGATTTCGGCTCCGCTCGGTCAAGGCTTTGCAGCGTTGTCAACGTCGTGCGAAGTTTTGACATCAGCATTTGCTGACCTCCGCCACCTCTGCCGAGGTCAGCGCCGCCGCCGGACGACGGATCGTCCTTTCCCGCGCTTGCAGATGTAGAAGCGATTGGCCCGACGGCTGTTGCCCCTGCCTCGGCGGATACGCTTGGTTGGCTGTTCGGCGCCACCGTAGACATCAGATTTACCGGAATATTCAACGACATGCTCTGCCCCATCTCAAAAAAGGAAAAGCCCGCCACCCGACATCACAATGTGGTCTGTTTCGTTAATGAGTTGTTAATTTGCCTTGTAAACGTAAGCTAATGGTTAACGGGGCGCAGAAGGCTGCGGAACATCTGCTCCAGATGCTGGGCCGCGCGGGCGCCGGGGTCTTTATCATCGAGCAAGACGGAAACCTGCGCGCCGAAATCGGCGTAATGCTGGGTTGTCGCCCAAATCGAGAAGATCAGGTGCGCGGGATCGACAGGCGCAATTCGCCCCGTGTCGATCCATTCCTGAATGACGCCACATTTCCGGTCGAACAGGGGCTTCAACTCGTGTTTGAGATGGTCGGTGATGCGCGGCGCACCTTGCAGGATCTCGCCCGCGAACAGCTTGCTTTCGGCGGGAAGCTCCAGCGCCATATCAAGCTTGTGACGGACATAGCCCAGCAGCTCTTCGACGGGATCGCCGTCCGGGTCCAGTTCGATCAGCGGGTCCAGCCATGTTTCCAGAAGCTGGCTCAGAAGGGTGACGTAAATCTCGGTCTTGCCGTCGAAATAATAAAGCAGGTTAGGCTTGCTCAGGCCTGCGCCCTTGGCAATCGCATCCAGTGTGGCACCGCCATAGCCGTCGGTTGAAAAGACGTCGAGCGCGGCATCGAGGATCAGACGGCGGTTGCGGGTCTGGATGCGGCTTGGCTTTTTCGCGGAAGGCTGTGTCACGTTGATTTACCGGATGCTGGGAAAATGGGCAGAACGACGATAGTGCTCTGCCTCTTTCTAAAGCAGAACTTGACAGACAGGAAGGCAGGGGCAATCGTCGCTTTACCAATTGGTAAAAATTTTGATCCCGCAAGGGAGCATGCGAGACAGGAGCCAGCCCATGCCAGCGCCCAAAACCCCGTCACAAGGCGAGAACCTCAAAATCAATCCTGATCGTTTGTGGGATAGCCTGATGGAGATGGCGCAGATCGGGCCGGGCGTGGCGGGCGGAAACAACCGGCAAACGCTGACCGATGCGGACGCGGAGGGGCGCGCGCTGTTTCAGCGGTGGTGCGAGGATGCGGGCTGTACCATGGGACTGGACCAGATGGGCAATATGTTTGCGCGGCGCGAGGGGACGGACCCGGAGGCACTGCCGGTTTATGTGGGCTCGCATCTGGATACGCAGCCGACGGGTGGAAAATATGACGGCGTGCTGGGGGTGCTGGCGGGGCTGGAGCTGTTGCGCACGCTAAATGATCTGGGGATCCGGACGAAGCATCCGATTGTCGTGACGAATTTCACCAATGAGGAAGGTACGCGGTTTGCACCGGCGATGCTGTCTTCGGGCGTGTTTGCGGGAATCCATACGCAGGATTGGGCCTATGCCAAGACCGATGCTGAAGGAAAAAATTTTGGAGATGAGCTGGCGCGGATCGGCTGGCGCGGGGATGAAGAAACGGGCGCCCGCAAGATGCACGCGTTCTTTGAGCTGCACATCGAACAGGGGCCTATTCTGGAGGCAGAGGGCAAGGACATCGGTGTGGTCACGCATGGTCAAGGTCTAAGTTGGACCCAAGTGACGGTGACGGGCAAGGACGCGCATACCGGCTCGACCCCGATGCCGCTGCGCAAGAATGCAGGGCTGGGGATGGCGCGGATATTGGAGAAGGTCGAGGAGATTGCGCTGTCTCACGCGCCTCATGCGGTGGGTGCGGCGGGGCATATCGACGTCTTCCCGAATTCGCGCAATGTTATCCCCGGCAAGGTGGTGTTTACGGTCGATTTCCGCTCGCCTGATCTGAGCGTGATCGAGGATATGGAGGCGCGGTTGCGCATTGAGGCGCAGGCGATTGCCGATGATATGGGGCTGGGGATCGAGTTTGAGAAGGTCGGCGGATTTGACCCTGTGGCCTTCGATGAGGGCTGTGTTTCGGCCGTGCGCAATGCGGCGGAGCGGTTGGGCTATAGCCACATGAACCTGATTTCGGGGGCGGGGCATGATGCGTGCTGGATCAACCGCGTGGCACCCACGGCGATGGTGATGTGTCCGTGCGTGGACGGTCTGTCGCATAACGAGGCGGAAGAGATCACGAAGGAATGGGCCATGGCGGGGGCGGATGTGCTGCTGCATGCGGTGGTGGAGACGGCGGGGATTGTGGGGTGAGAATATATTCAAGCTAGACGAAGCAAGAAGCATGCAAGGTCCGCGATCAGCATGATGGAACCCTAAGGTATGACTGTTATCTTCAGGACCGACCGAACAACGAGAAGAAGTACGCTCACTCATTCGAACAACTGCGAGATGCTGCCCGGTTTCTTATCGACAATCCAGACGCTGGGATAAGAATGAACCCAGGTTCGGCAATAGTAAGCGAAAATGTCGTCATCGAGTTAGACTAATTATCAGGACAGTCAGAACAGTATCGGATATTTGGAGAAAACTATGACCAAAGTAATCAAAGGCGGCACGGTCGTCACAGCGGACCGGACTTGGGTCGCGGATGTTTTGATTGAGGGGGGGGTGATCAAGCAGATCGGCACCGACCTCAAGGGCGATGAATATATCGATGCGGCGGGCGCTTATGTGATCCCCGGCGGGATCGATCCGCATACGCATCTGGAGATGCCGTTTATGGGGACCACGGCGGCGGAGACGTTTGAGAGTGGCACTTGGGCGGCGGCCTGTGGCGGGACCACGATGATTGTGGATTTCTGTCTGCCCGGCGCGGATGGGTCTATCAAGAATGCGATCAATGAATGGCACCGGAAGTCTGCGCCGCAGATTTGCAGCGATGTGGGCTATCACATGGCGATCACGGGCTGGAACGAGAATGTCTTTAATGAGATGAAAGATGCCGTCGATATGGGCGTCAATTCGTTCAAGCATTTCATGGCTTACAAAGGCGCCTTGATGATTGAGGACGATGAGATGTTCGCCTCGTTCAAGCGCTGCGCGGAGTTAGGTGCGCTGCCGATGGTGCATGCGGAGAACGGCGATCTGGTGGCCGAGTTGCAGCAGAAGTATTTTGACGAAGGGATCACGGGGCCGGAGGGGCATGCCTATTCCCGACCGCCCGAGTTGGAAGGCGAAGCGGCCAACCGTGCGATCACGATTGCGGACACGGCGGGCGTGCCGCTCTACATCGTGCATGTGTCGTGTGAGCAGACGCATGAGGCGATCCGGCGCGCGCGGCAAAAAGGGATGCGGGTTTATGGGGAGCCTTTGATCCAGTTTTTGACGCTGGATGAGAGTGAGTATTTCAACAAGGATTGGGACCACGCCGCGCGGCGGGTGATGTCGCCGCCGTTTCGCTCGAAGGACCATCAGGACAGTCTCTGGGCGGGGTTGCAGGCGGGATCGTTGCAGGTGGTGGCGACGGATCATGCCGCGTTCAGTACCGAGCAGAAGCGGGCGGGGCGTGATGATTTTAGGATCATTCCGAATGGGTCCAATGGGTTGGAGGAACGGCTGGCCGTGCTGTGGACCGAGGGGGTCGAGACGGGGCGGTTGACGGTGAACGAATTTGTCGCAGTGACGTCGACAAATGTGGCGAAGATTTTGAACATCTACCCGCGCAAGGGCGCGATAGTGGAAGGGGCGGACGCGGACATTGTGGTTTGGGATCCGAAGATCACCAAGACGATATCGCCTGCGAACCACCATTCGGTTCTGGATTACAACGTGTTTGAAGGGTTTGAGGTGCGGGCGCAAAGCCGCTTTACCCTGAGCCGTGGGGAAGTGATCTGGGCGTGGGGGCAGAATTCGCAGCCTAATCCGGGGCGGGGGCGGTTTGTGCCGCGTCCGGCGTTTCCGAGTGCGAATGTGGCTTTGTCGAAGTGGAAAGAGCTGAACGCGCCGAAGATGATCAAGCGTGATCCGTTGAACATTCCGGCGGGGATTTGAATGGGGCCTCAGCATTCAAATGTATAAACAGCATTAGTAAGGAAGATAAATTTGGCTCATCGATTTTCGATTCCACAGTCGCGTGAGGAACAGACACAACAGATATGGAATATCGTGTCTTCTTTCGTCGCTCATCGTTGTTCGGGGCAACTGAACCGAACAGGAATTATGACATACGGAGAACTGGTCATTCTGATGGGGTATTCAGTTGGGGCCGCGAATACAATCAAACAACCATTGGGGAATATTGCGGCATACTGTATGCATAACGATATTCCTCTTCTTCACTCGGTAGTTGTCGGTGACAAGACCGGATCGCCGGGAGAAGGTGTTATTCTTCGGCCAGGCTCGTCTGTTGAAGGCGAGCAAAATGCTGTTCTGGAGTTTGGTCGGAAATGGTTTGCTATAAAAACTCCAGAAATCGAAGCAATCAAAGAAGCGGTAAATGCTCAAAGATGACTGTAATTTCTGCTTTAAACCTCGATCTCACTTTCCATACAAATGACGGTCCCGTGCACGCCCTAAAGGGTGTCGATCTTGATATCAATGAGGGAGACTTTGTCAGCTTTATCGGGCCTTCGGGCTGTGGCAAGACGACGTTTCTGCGGGTGATGGCGGATTTGGAGCAGCCTACAGGGGGGGAGATTACGGTTAACGGGGTCTCGCCGCGTGAGGCGCGCAAAGCGCGGGCTTACGGCTATGTCTTTCAGGCGGCGGGGTTGTATCCGTGGCGCACAATTGGCGGGAATATCCGGCTGCCGCTGGAGATTATGGGGGTGCCGAAGGGTGAGCAAGCGGAGCGGGTTACCCGGGTGCTGGAACTGGTTGAGCTGGCCGGTTTCGAGAACAAGTTTCCTTGGCAGTTGAGTGGGGGCATGCAGCAGAGGGCGAGCATCGCGCGGGCGCTGTCGTTCGACGCGGATCTGTTGTTGATGGACGAGCCGTTCGGCGCGCTGGACGAGATCGTGCGGGACCATCTGAACGAGCAGCTTTTGCACTTGTGGGAGCGGACGGGAAAGACCATCGCCTTTGTGACCCATTCGATCCCCGAGGCGGTGTATTTGAGTACCAAGATCGTGGTGATGAGCCCCCGGCCGGGGCGGATCACGGATGTGATCGAGAGTACGTTGCCGAAAGAGCGGCCTTTGGAAATACGCGAGAGTGCGGAGTTTCTGGCGATTGCGCACAGAGTTCGGGAAGGGCTGCGCGCGGGGCATTCGGATGAGTGAGGCGTGGTGCGACGGCATCCGACGCGCGTCTGCGACGGCGCCCCGCCCGCCGTCCCATCGGTGCGGCGTGAGGATCGCTCTGTGGGCCAGAGGCGCGGGGCCGGGATCTTCCAATCAAATCGTGGGGGGCATGCTGTGAAAAACATTTTGCCTGTACTCACTGTTGTGGCGGCGATCATCGGGATCTGGCTGCTGGCGGTAATCCCGATGAACATGCATCTGGTGGCTGATCAGGCGCAAAGAGACGGTGCCGTCGTGACGCCAGACACGCCGCGCGCGCGGCAAGAAATCAGTGGCGTCGCACTGGCGGTGCGGAACGCGGAGCTGATCCCGCTGACCTACAGCTTTCAGCGGCCGCGTCTGCCCAGCCCGCAGCAGGTGGCGGGCGAAATGGCTGATACGGTTTTTGGACAGAACGTGACCTCGCGGCGCTCGCTGGTGTATCATGGCTGGGTGACGCTGGCCCCAACCTTGTTGGGGTTTGCGATTGGCACGGGGTTGGGGGTCTTGCTGGCTGTGGGTATCGTCTACAGTCGTGTGATGGACCGGTCGGTGATGCCATGGGCGATCGTGAGCCAGACGATCCCCATTCTGGCGTTGGCGCCGATGGTGATTGTGGTGTTGGGGTCGATGGGGGTGCAGGGGCTGTTTCCCAAATCTTTGATCGCGGCCTATCTGTCGTTTTTTCCCGTGGTGGTGGGCATGGTGAAAGGGCTGCGCAGCCCCTCGCAGATGCAGCTTGATCTGTTGCGGACGTATAATGCGTCTGGGTCTCAGGGGTTCTGGTCGCTGCGGTTGCCTGCTTCGGCGCCTTATTTGTTTGCCTCGCTAAAGATCGGGATCTCAGCCTCATTAGTGGGGACAATTGTTGCGGAACTGCCGACCGGGGCGCGCGCGGGCTTCGGGGCGCGGATGCTGGTGGGGGATCAGTATGGGCAACCGCTGGTCAGTTGGGCGGCCCTGTTTGCGGCCGCTTTGACAGCGGCGGCTTTGGTCGGGATATTCAGCGCGGTCGAGCGGATCACCCTGCGGCGCATGGGGATGGCGGCGACATGATGTATGTGGTGCTTGGGCTTGGGATTTGGGTCGCTGGTTGGTGGATCAATGTGCGGCTCTCCAACGGCGCTGCGTCGGATGCGCTGGGGGTAAGGCTCGCGGTGCCTGCGATCTTTGGGCTGACGATCGTTATCGTTTGGGAGTTGATGGTTCGCGGGTTCGAGGTAAACCCTGTGATCCTGCCCGCGCCTTCTTCGGTGATGGAGCGGTTTGCGCAGGAAGGGCCGATTCTTTGGGCGGATTTCAAGCAGACGGTACTGAAAGGGGCCTTGATCGGGTATCTCGTCGGAATGGTTGCGGCCTTTGGCGTGGCAGTGGTGGCAGACCGGTCAGATTTTCTGACGCGGGGGATTTTACCGGTGGGAAGCTTTTTGGCCGCCTTGCCGATTGTGGGTACGGCGCCGATCCTCGTCAAATGGCTGGGCAGTGATTGGGAATCCAAGGCAGCGGTGGTCGCGGTGATGGTGTTCTTCCCGATCCTTGTGAATACCGTTGCGGGGCTGAAGGACACCAGTGCAATGCAGCGCGATCTGATGCGGACATATGCGGCCGGATACTGGGCGTCCCTGTTCAAGCTGTGGCTGCCGGCGGCTGCGCCGTTTATCTTCAACGGGCTCAAAATAGGGACAACACTGGCGTTGATCGGGGCGATTGTTGCTGAATTTTTTGGCTCTCCCACGGTCGGTATGGGCTTTCGGATCTCGACCAGCTTTGGACAACTTGCGCTGGACATGGTCTGGGCCGAGATTGTGGTGGCGGCAATCGCGGGAAGTGCGTTTTATGGCGCTGTGACGCTGATCGAAAAACGGGTGACCTTCTGGCATCCTTCGCAACGATAACGATGACCCCGAAAACGGGGCGCTTGTATTAACCAACCGACTTGGAGGTCGAAAGATGAAGAATATGATGATGGCGGCATGTGTGGCCGGACTGGCGGCGGCACCTGCGTTTGCGGATGAAGCCAACGAGGTCACATTGCAGTTGCAATGGGTCACGCAATCGCAGTTCGCAGGCTACTATGTGGCACAAGACAAAGGATTTTACGAGGAAGAGGGCCTTGATGTGACGATCCTGCCGGGCGGCCCCGACATTGCCCCGCCTCAGGTTCTGGCCGGTGGCGGTGCCGACGCGATGCTGAACTGGATGCCGTCTGCGTTGGCCGCACGTGAAAAGGGGCTGCCGGTGGTGAACATCGCACAGCCTTTTAAGACATCCGGCCTGATGCTGACGTGCTGGAAAGATTCAGGCATCACCAGTGTTGCCGATTTCAAAGGCCGGACAATCGGCGTCTGGTTCTTTGGCAATGAATATCCTTTCCTGAGCTGGATGTCTCAAGAGGGTATTTCGACCGATGGGGGCGAGGATGGCGTGACCGTACTCAAGCAGGGGTTCAACGTCGATCCGCTGTTGCAGCGTGAGGCCGACTGCATCTCGACGATGACTTATAACGAGTATGGTCAGGTGTTGGATGCGGGGGTCAATCCCGATGAGTTGATTACCTTCAAATACGAGGATCAGGGTGTTGCGACGCTGGAGGATGGCATCTGGGTGCTTGAGGACAATTTGCAGGATGAGGTTTTCGTCGACAAGATGACCCGATTTGTCCGGGCGTCGATGAAGGGGTGGAAGTACGCGGAAGAGAACCCCGAGGAAGCGGGCGCGATCATCATCGAGAATGACGAGACTGGCGCGCAATCTGAAGAGGCGCAGGTGCGCATGATGAAAGAGGTCGCAAAGCTGACCGCAGGCTCGACTGGTGCGCTGGCCGAGGCTGACTTTCAGCGTACGGTGGATACGCTGCTGGCCGGCGGGTCTGATCCGGTGATCTCGATGCAACCCGAAGGTGCATGGACCAGCGTGATCACGGATGCTGCGCTGAACTAAGTCGTCTTTAATCGAAGGGAGGGGGCTGGCGCGTGGCGCTGGCCCTTTTTCATGTCCTCAGAACAGGGCGATCCAGATGCCCGCAAACATGGCGATGCCGCCCAAATTAACCCAAGCGTGCCAAATCGGATAGCGATAGGGCATCGATCGGCGGGTGTAGAAAACAGTCCCGATGACATAGCAGGCGGCGCCGGTCAGGATGCACCACAGGGTTGCGGCTGGCACCTCGCCAAGATCGGGCAGCGCGCATAGACCCAGCGCCCCGAGCGCGAGATAGGAGGCCGTAGACCAGCGCGATTGCACAGTCTCGTTCGTGATCTTGTTCCAGACGGCCAGCACGGTGAGGCCCCAGCAAAGCCACAGAAGCGTCATCGTCCATGTGGTGTCGGCTTGCACAAAGAACGGAGTGAACGTGCCCGTGATGCTGGGATAAATCGCGGCATGGTCGATCCGGCGCAGAAAGGGACGTTTCTCATGAAGCGGCGAAAAATGATAAACGCCGGAGGCAAGATTTGATGCTAATGCACAAAGAACATAGACAACCACCGCGATGATCAGCTTTGGTTCCAGCATGGTCGCCGATTGCCAGATCAACAGACCGCCGCCCGTCACAATCAACGCAAGGCCGATCGCATGGACCGCCATATCGGCCTGACGTTGTCGCGCGGTGGGGCTGGGGTAGGAGAGGTGGATCATGTCAGGCTCTATACTTGGGTTTGTCTCCGCTAGTCCGTTGGAAGGCGGGTGTCTATGATTCCGATGCGTCATTTAGGGCGCTGCACTGTCGAACAGAGCGGGTGTGATGAAAACAAACAGCCGTATTGGTGTCTTTGACGAGGGGTAAACCGTGCTATCTGCTGTGAGAGTATTGGAGTCGATCATGCATTTTGTACGTAGTGTCCTTGCCGTGGCGGTGAGTTTGGTTTTGACCTCGGCAGGTGGGGCGCTGGCGCAGGGCGGCCCTTCGGCAGTAGGGGTGCAAGCGATCGGGATGCGCGCGTTGTCCGAAACAGTGCCGGTCTTTGCCGAGATTGTGACCGCACGCGACGGCGCTGTGGCCAGCCGTGTGTCTGGCACTGTTGAGCGGACGCGCGTGCTGGCCGGTACACGGGTGGCGCAGGGAGATCTGTTAGTCGAGTTGGATACCGAGCTGTTGCAGATATTGCTGGCGCAGGCGGATGCGCAGATGGCTGAAGCGGTTGCTTCAATCGCGACTGCTGAACTGCGGGTCGACCGGACCACAAACGTGTTCACGCGGATCAACGGTTTGCGGGATTCTACGGCGTTCAGTCAGGGTCGGTTCGACGAGGCGGAGGCCGATTTGCTGGAGGCCCGCTCACAATTGGCAGAGGCGCAGGCCCGTGAAAAGAGCATCGAAGCGCGGGTCGCCGAGGCGCGTTACCAGCTGGACCGCAGCCAGATCGTGGCACCGTTCGCCGGAGTGGTGATTGAAGTCAACACAATTCGAGGTGCGTTTATTCAGGCAGGCACGCCCGTTGTCCGGCTGCTCGATACCGGGTCGTTCGAGGTGCAGGCCAGCGTGCCCGCGCGGCTGGTGGCGGCGCTCGAACAGGGGCAGCAGATGCGCGCCAGCCTTGAGACGGGTGAAGAATTGACAGTTCAGGTGCGCGCGATCCTGCCGCTGGAGAATACTGCGACACGGACACGCTCGGTCCGCTTTGCGGCGGGTGATCTGGGTGCAGTTGCCAACACTGCCGTGGGTCAGTCGGTGACGGTGCAGATCCCTGTCGGTGTGGCACGTGACGTTCTGTCCGTGCCTAAGGATGCGTTGGTTCAGGGGCGCGGAGGCTGGTCCGTTTTTGTGGCCGAAGCGGGCAAGGCGCAGCCCCGCGACGTGCAGATCGGCGTGGCACTGGGCAATGAATACGAAGTGCTGAGCGGTCTGGCCGAGGGGGAGATGGTCGTGGTTCGCGGTAACGAGCGGCTGCGCCCCGGTCAGGATATCACGGCCCTGCCGCAGGAGAGCAACTGATGGATATCATCCGCTTTGCCATTGACCGGCCCGTGGCTGTTGTCGCCGCTGTGGCAATGGCGGTGTTGTTCGGGCTGATCTCGCTGTCGCGCATCCCGATCCAACTGGCGCCGGATGTGCGCAAACCTATCGTTGTGATCCAGACGAACTGGCCGGGTGCGGCCCCCTCCGAGGTCGAGCGTGAGATCGTGAACCCGCAAGAGGAAGCGTTGCGCGGGCTTGAAGGGCTAGAAATCATGACGTCGCGCTCGCAGACGGGTCAGGCGGAGGTCACGCTGGAATTCGGCGTAGGCACGGACATGACCCAGTCTTTGCTGTTGGTGTCGAACCGGTTGGACCGTGTGAGCGGTTATCCCGAAGAGGCGGACGAGCCATCGTTGAATACATCGGGCGCCGATGACAGCCCGATTGCCTGGGTGTTGCTCACTGCGCAGGAGGGCAACACGCGCGAGATGCCGACCTATGGTGATTTTGTCGAAGATGTCATCAAGGATCGTCTGGAGCGGATTGAGGGCGTGTCGGCGGTCAATATCTTTGGCGGGGTCACGCGGGAATTGCAGGTCGTTGTGGATCCCCGCCGTCTGTCGCGGTTTGGCCTCACGGTGCCAGAGGTCGTCAGCGTGCTGCGTGCCGAGAATATATCCATCTCGGCGGGGGATGTTGACGAGGGCAAGCGGCGTTATGTTGTGCGGACCGAAGGGAACCTGAACACCGAGGCTGCGATCCGCGATGTCGTGCTCCGCTCAAGCGCGCTTGACGGTGGCACGGGGCGCGTGCGGGTCAGTGATGTGGCGGAGGTCGCTTTTGCTTATAAAGAGCCGACCAGTCGGCTGCGCTATAAGGGTGAGCCGGGGCTCGCGTTCAACGTGGTGCGCGAATCCGGCGCGAACGTGATCCGGGTTATGGAGGAGTTGCGTGCGACGCTGGCTGAGCTGGAGGCGGGGCCAATCGCGGCTGCGGGGCTGAACGTGCAGCAGGTCTACGACGAGACGATCTATATCGACGGTGCGATCTCGCTGGTGACGCAAAACATCTGGATCGGCGGGGTGCTCGCCGCGATCATTCTGATGCTTTTCCTACGCTCGCCGCGTGCGACGCTGGTGGTGTCTCTGTCTATCCCCGTTTCAATCGTGGCGACGTTTGTGGTGATGGCGATCACGGGGCGCACGCTCAATGTGATCTCGCTGGCGGGGATCGCCTTTGCGGTGGGCATGATCGTCGATGCGGCGATTGTGGTGCTGGAGAATATTTTTCGCCTGCGCGAAGAGGGTAGGTCGCGCCGCGATGCGGCATATCTGGGCGCCTCGCAGGTTTGGGGTGCGATCCTCGTCTCGGCCTTGACCACGGTGCTGGTGTTCGTACCGATCCTGATCATGCAACTGGAGGCGGGGCAGCTTTTTCGCGATATCGCGGTTGCTATTTCGGTCTCAGTTCTGCTGTCGCTGGTGGTGGCGGTGACGGTCATTCCGGCATTGGCAAGCCGACTGCTGAGCGCCAAAGATCAAAAACCGGTCCGCATCTGGGGGCTGGACCATATCGCGATTGGATTTCGCGAGCTGGTCATGGCCTATGTTCGTATGACGGTCAGGTTTCGCACGATAGGTATCGCGATGGTGATTGCGATTGCCGGGGGTGCAGCTTTTGCCAGCTGGGCGTTTCTGCCGCGGCTGGAATATCTGCCCGAAGGCAACCGAAATCTGGTTTTTGGTCTGATCATCCCGCCGCCGGGCTATAATCTGGAGACGACGCAGACCATTGCGCAGCGGATCGAAGCGGTGGCGCAGCCCTTGTGGGAGGGCGCCCCTGAAACCGCGTTGGAGGACGGGACGCCCACGATCGAGAACTTCTTTTTCGTGGCAACGCCGGGCAATTCGTTTGTCGGCGCCGGTGCTGTGGATGGACAGCGCGCGGCCGAGCTGATCCCGATTTTATCGCAGCCGATATTCTCAGAGCCGGGGACATTCGGTTTTATGACGCAGCCCTCGCTGTTCGGGCGGGGCGTGGGTGGCGGGCGCACGATCGAACTTAACATCTCCGGTCAGGATCTGAATGATATCCTTGCAGTTGCGGGGAGGTCCGCGGGCATTGTGTCCGAGCTGTTGCCGCGCTCTGAGGGGCATCAGTTTCGGCCAATTCCGGGATTGGAGCTGGGTGCGCCCGAAGTTCGGTTGATCCCAGACAGGTTGCGTCTGGCCGATGCGGGGCTGACCAGCTCAGGCCTTGCCGCGACTGTGGACGCGTTCAATGACGGGCTGCGTGTTGCGCAGATCACCGTCGGGTCCGAGCGGGTCGATCTGGTGCTCAAGGGGGATCCCGCGATCGGTGATGCGGTCCGCACGCAAGATGTGGGGAATTATCCGGTGGTGACGCCGGGCGGTCAGATCGTGCCGGTCTCGGCGCTGGCAGATGTGGTGCTGACCGCAGGTCCAACGGAGATTCGCCACCGCGACCGGCTGCGCACTGTCACGCTTGAAATACGGCCCTCCGATGCGCTGCCGCTGGAAGCGGCCGTAGATCTGCTGGAGCGCGAGGTGGTTGCGGTGCTGGAACAACAGGGGCTGCCGGAAGACATTAGGATCACCGTGTCTGGCACCGCAGACCAGTTGAGCCAGACATGGGCCGCGATCCAGATTAATCTGGTCGTCGCTATGGTCATCGTGTTTCTGGTGATGGCGATCCTGTTCGAGAGTTTCATCCTGCCGCTCGTGATTATGATCGCTGTGCCTGTGGCCGCAGCAGGCGGCGTGGGAGGGCTGGCGCTGCTCAATACCTACCAGACGCAGCCGCTGGATATGCTGACACTGTTGGGGTTCATCATTCTGATCGGGATCGTGGTGAACAATGCGATTCTGATCGTCCACCAGACCCTGTATCATTTGCGCGAGGAGGGAATGGACCCGATCCCCGCCATCGAGGAAGCCACGCGCAACCGTATCAGGCCGATATTTATGTCCACACTGACCAGCGTGATGGGAATGCTGCCGCTGATCGTCTTTCCCGGCGAAGGGTCGGAGCTGTATCGCGGCCTTGGGGCAGTAGTGGTGGGCGGATTGTCGATGTCTGCGTTTTTGACGCTACTCACGGTGCCGCCGCTGCTGCGCCTGTGTATCCGCAAGCCTGAACCTGCCTCGGTCTCTCCTGGGCCATACCGCGCGGCGGCAGAATGAAAGCCAACCAAGCTACAGAGAAAGCGGCGGTGAGATCACCGCTCTTTCAAAGGAAGACTATCTGTCGATGAAGCCTGCGCTTTAGATGACCGTTACTTTTGTGCCGATTGGAACCCGTCCGTACAGGTCTTGGACATGGGCGTTTAGCATTCGGATGCAGCCATTGGAGACGGAGCGGCCGATTGATTGCGGCTCTGTCGTGCCATGGATGCGGAAGAACGTGTCACGCCCGCCCTGAAAGAGATAGAGCGCGCGGGAGCCAAGCGGATTTCCGGGCCCGCCGGGCTGGGCATCGGTATTGCCGACGAACCGGGCATAGGCGCGGGGATCCCGCTCGATCATCTCGTTGGTGGGGCGCCATGTGGGCCATTCTTTTTTCACGTCGATCGTCGCGGAGCCGGTAAATTCAAGACCAGCACGGCCAACGCCTACGCCATACCGCATGGCCTGGCCGGGCGCTGTGACGAAATAGAGATAATAGCTGCGGGGCAAAATCAGCATTTCACCTGTGACAAAGTCTTTTTTGATCCGAACCATCTGCGGTGTCGGGTCAAATGTAGCGGCCTGCGCCCCTGCCACCTGCGGCAGAGCGGTGGCGGCGATAGAGCTGGCGATAAATGTACGGCGACGCATGTCGAGATCCCTGTTCAGCATGTGTTTGATCTAGAGTTACGAAATTCGGTAATTTTTCAAGTGCTCGACGAAAAAAACCGACCATCCGTTGCGGAATGGTCGGTCGGAATGTCTTGCAATGCGGAAAATTGCCCTGCGTCTGCTCTCAGGCGAGGGCGATGTTCGTCGCGGATTCGCGACCATCACGGCCGGCTTCGATGTCGAAGGTCACTTTCTGGTTATCGGCGAGGCCGGTCAGGCCAGCGCGTTCAACGGCGGAGATGTGTACGAATACGTCCTTGCTGCCGCCATCGGGCGCGATAAAGCCGAAGCCTTTTGTTGTGTTAAACCATTTTACGGTGCCAGTAGCCATTCCGCAGTCTCCTAGTATCAATGCCATCCGCCCTGTGCGATGGCCCGGCTTGGTCGGTCTGTAATCGAGAGACTGAACGCGATAGCGGAGACAGTGGTCTTGATAAAGATAACGTTTGCAAGCGAATAATTAGCACAGCGACGCTGAAATTTCAAGAGTTTTGCCCCAGAGGGCAGGGGGCTGCTTATAATTGGAGCGCTTCGTTAGAGAAGCTGATCAAGCTGTATATCACTGGTTTAATTGAAAATAAATTCGAGCATCGCGCCTTCGACCGGTTTTGAAAAATTGGTGGATTTCCGCGCACTGGTTCATGGCGGGTCGTATTTTCAGTGGATTTGCCGCGTCGCTGCGAATCTGTTTTGCGCCCTTTCTTCACCGCTGTTGTTCCTGACTTGACTCAAATGCGCGTGGCGTTTCGCCGTCACGACACGCCGTCGCCGCAGCTCTGCCGCGATTGGGGGGGATCTATTGTACCAGGCTGCGATGGGACAAGCCTTTGGTGATGTGATGTAGAGTGGGGAATGTGCCAATGCGTATTATGGCAGTTGATGATGATCCGGTGATGCTGGATATTCTAGGAACAGCGTTGGAAAACAGTGGTTTCGACGACATCACGTTCGCAGCGAGTGCGGAGGATGCGCTTGAGCTGATCGAAGTGGCGCGTGTGCCCTATGATGTTTTTCTGCTCGACGTCATGTTGCCGGAAATCAATGGGATCGAGGTGTGCCGCCGGTTGCGCAGGTATGAGCGGTACCGCGCCACGCCGGTTTTGATGATCACCGGCAGCCGTGCGCGCGATATGATGAGCCGCGCCTTTGATGCTGGTGCGACAGATTTTGTCAGCAAGCCGTTCGATGCATTGGAATTGGTGACACGGATCAGACTGGCGGCAATGCTCAACGACAGTCTGGAGCGGGAGCGGATCAATTCGGAAACGCTCGCTGAAATGGGGCGCCTGGCGGATGTATCGTTTGACGAGCGGTTCGATCTGAAAAAAGGTCCGGGGACGAAGGGGTTTCTTGCGCTGGAGAACGAGCTGCTGCGGCACGCAGATGCGCTGTATGAGATGACGTTATTCAGCGTGCAGATCGACAATGCGCTGGGCCTGTATCGGGGCAGCAGACCTGCGGAGTTCCGCGCGAGTGTCGATGCCGTTAGTCGGGTGTTGAGCAACCGGATGGATACAGACACGACACGCTTTGCCTATGCGGGGCGGGGCGGTTTTATCTGTGTCGCCCATTCCGCGCCTTCGCCGGATTTAATAGCGCTCCAACGGAGTGCGAACACACTTTTAGTGCAGGGATGGGAAGCGTTTGCGATTGGTCACTCTCAGGCGCCCACGCTCAACATTCGCCGGATCGAGGGGCCAAAGCTGTGGTCAGGGAAGGCTGCGGCAGATGCGATGCGCGGCTTTCAGGGGCGTGCGGATCTGACGGTCCAGGCCGAGCCTTTTGAGGTAGACGGGCTATTTGAGCGATTGTCGGCCCGGATCATGGGGCGCTGACGTAGTCTCGGTGAAAAAGGGCGGCACGGATGCCGCCCTTTGGATTTAGCGGACGAATTTCTTGTGCTTGAGGCGCTTTGGCTCCAGCGCATCGGCGCCCAACCGGCGCTTTTTGTCTTCCTCATAATCCTCGAAATTACCCTCGAACCACTCCACATGCGCTTCGCCCTCGAAGGCGAGGATGTGAGTGCAGATCCGGTCAAGGAAGAAGCGGTCGTGGGAGATGACCACGGCACAACCGGCGAAATCGACCAGCGCATCCTCAAGGGCGCGCAGGGTTTCGACGTCGAGATCGTTCGTCGGCTCGTCAAGCAGCAGGACGTTGCCGCCTGATTTCAGCAGACGCGCCATATGCACGCGATTCCGCTCGCCGCCTGAAAGCAGACCGACCTTTTTCTGCTGATCACCGCCTTTGAAATTGAACGACGAGCAATAGGCGCGGGAGTTGACCTCTGCATCGCCTAGCGTGATCAGCTCGGCGCCACCGGTGATCGCCTGCCAGACGTTATCGTCCGCATTCAGATCATCACGCGACTGGTCGACATAGGAAAGCTCAACGGTGTTGCCTACCTCGATTGTACCCGAATCGGGTTGTTCCTGCCCAGTGAGCATCTTGAACAACGTCGATTTGCCCGCGCCGTTGGGGCCGATCACGCCGACGATGCCGCCGGGCGGCAGCGAAAAGCTGAGGTTTTCGACCAGAAGTTTGTCGCCCATGTGTTTGGTCAGGCCCTCGACCTCTATCACCTTGGAGCCAAGGCGCTGACCGCTGGGGATGACGATCTGGGCGGTGGCGAGCTTTTCACGCTCGGACTGGTCGGCCATTTCGTTGTAGGATTTGATCCGCGCTTTTGATTTGGACTGACGGGCTTTGGCACCCTGACGCATCCATTCCAGCTCGCGCTCCAGCGTTTTCTGGCGCGATTTGTCTTCACGCGATTCTTGGGACAGGCGCTTTGCCTTGGATTCGAGCCAATCGGAGTAGTTCCCCTCGTTGGGGATGCCGCGGCCACGATCCAATTCGAGGATCCAGGTTGTGATGTCATCGAGGAAGTAACGGTCGTGGGTGACGATCAGGATCGTGCCCTTGTAGGCCATCAGATGCTGTTGCAGCCATGCGATGGTTTCCGCATCAAGGTGGTTGGTCGGCTCATCGAGGAGCAGCATCTCCGGCTGCTCCAGCAGAAGCTTGCACAGGGCGACGCGGCGCAGCTCTCCGCCAGACAGTTTTGATATGTCGGCATCGTCCGGCGGGCAGCGCAGTGCCTCCATCGACACGTCGATCTGGCTGTCGAGATCCCACAGGTTCTCGGCGTCGATCTGGTCCTGAAGGGCGGCCATCTCGTCGGCGGTCTCATCTGAGTAATTCATCGCCAGTTCGTTGTACCGGTCAAGCACGGCTTTCTTCTTTGCCACGCCCAGCATGACGTTCTGACGCACGCTCAGCGTCTCGTCGAGCTTTGGCTCCTGCGGCAGGTAGCCGACTTTTGCACCCTCGGCGACCCATGCCTCGCCGGTGAAATCCTTGTCGATACCGGCCATGATTTTCATCAGCGTGGATTTACCCGCGCCGTTGAGGCCGACAACACCAATTTTAACGCCCGGAAGAAAGTTGAGGTGGATGTTCTCGAAACATTTCTTGCCGCCGGGATAGGTCTTGGAGACCCCTTGCATGTGATAGACGTATTGATATGCGGCCATGGTGTGCTCCTCGTGCATGTCAGGATTTGCCCTGCAATATCTGGCGCGACAGGCAAGATCAACGTCCCCTTGATAGGACCGAGCCGGTGCTTGGAATCTATACTCAGGCAAAGACCGGGATCATTGGCCGGAAGGGTGGTTTCAAAGCGTCCCGAGGTACAGGATTCGCAAGGATTTCAATGCCCGCCCAGGCCGTGATGATGCATATGACACCTGAAAGCCTGTTTAATCAGTCGGAATTCAACAAATTGAGTCGAAAACAAGTCAAACTGTCGCAGGTATCAGCGCTAAGCTTAGGTATCCGCTTGGGGTCGGACTGTCAGAGCGCCAAGGGCCAAAAAGACCGCAAATCCATGCGGTCGAGAACAGGGAAACAAAAATGTCTCAAACAACCCTCATTGTCGGGCTGGATGGATCGGACGCGGGCAAACGCGTGCTGGATTTCGCCACGACCCGCGCCAAGCTGATCGGCGATTGCCAGATCCTGCTTGTCTATGTGATCGAATGGTCGCCGTTCAGTTTTCAAACCGCTGAAGAAAATGAAAAGCGCCACGTACGGCGTGAAGAGGAGTTGGATCTGGCGCGGGAGCGCATTCTGGCGCCCGCACTTGCCACGACACAGAGCGAGGGCGTGACAGTCGAGGGCATCGTAAAGCACGGTGACGTGGCGGACATTCTGGAAAGCCTCGCCAAGACCCACAACGCCTCGCAGATTATCGTCGGTCGCGTCGGGCATCGTGGTCTCAAGGAGCGGCTGTTCGGGGGTGTCACCGGGCGTCTTGTGGCCGCATCCAGCGTGCCGATCACGATCATTCCATAAAGCGGAGAGAGATATGAAAAAGCTATTTGCTCTGGGAGTTGCCGCGACTGCGTCAAGCCTCCCTACCCTCGCTGCCGCACAAGAGGCGGTAACCTTCGACCAAAGGGTCAACGATATCTTCGCGGGGTCGACCGGATGGTTCGTGAACCTGATTTTTATGAATCTGCCGGGGACCAGTTTCCCGTGGATCGTGTTGTGGCTGGTTGTCGCGGCCTCGATCTTTACGATCTATTTCGGCTTTATCCAGATCAAGGCATTTGGCCATGCGATCAGCCTTGTGAAAGGTGACTATTCTGACCCCAATGATGCGGGTGAGGTCAGTCACTTTCAGGCGCTCACGACGGCCCTGTCGGGCACTGTCGGCCTTGGGAACATCGCAGGCGTTGCGGTTGCCGTCGGTATCGGCGGACCGGGGGCTACGTTCTGGATGATCGTTGCGGGCCTGCTGGGCATGGCATCGAAATTCACTGAATGTACGCTGGGGGTAAAGTACCGTAACTAATATCCCGACGGGACAGTCTCCGGTGGTCCGATGTATTACATGGTCAAAGGCTTCAAGGAGCGGAACCTGCCGGGCGGTCGTTTTCTTGCGATTGTCTTTTCTATCTTCACCATCGGTGGTGCGCTGGGCGGCGGAAACATGTTTCAGGCCAATCAGGCACACGCGCAGATTACCCAGATCACGGGTGATTTCAGCGGCCTGATCACGGGCAGTATCTTTGCCGTAGTGGTGTTTCTTGTCATCGTCGGCGGGATCAAATCCATCGCGAGCGTGACGGAAAAGGTCGTGCCGTTTATGGGGGTGATGTACGTTGTGGCCGCACTGATGATCTTGATCGTGAACTATGACCAGATCGGATGGGCTTTCGGCCAGATCTTTGCCGGTGCGTTTACCGGTCTGGGAGTTGCGGGCGGCTTTGTCGGCGCGCTTATTCAGGGCTTCAAACGCGCTGCGTTCTCGAACGAAGCGGGCGTTGGTTCGGCTGCGATTGCACACTCTGCCGTGCGCACGAAAGAGCCTGTGACCGAAGGTGTCGTCTCCTTGCTTGAGCCATTCATTGATACGGTCGTGATCTGCACCATGACGGCGCTTGTGATTACCATCTCGGGTGTTCTGGTCTGGGATCCTGTTGCGGGCAGCTATCTGCTCAATGAGGCGGGGACGGCGATCCAGACTGCGGATGGATCCTCTGGTGTGGCGCTTACGTCTGCGGCATTTGCCAGCGGCTTCAGCTGGTTCCCCTACGTTCTGGCGGTTGCGGTGATCCTGTTCGCCTTCTCTACCATGATCTCGTGGAGCTACTATGGCCTGAAGGCGTGGACCTACCTGTTCGGCGAGGGCAAGACGACCGAGCTGATCTTCAAGCTGATCTTCTGTTTCTTCATCATTGTGGGCGCGGCGGCGCAACTGGGCGCGGTAATCGACTTCTCCGATGCGATGATCTTTGCCATGGCTGTGGTCAACATCACGGCGCTGTATTGCCTGATGCCGATCGTCAAGCGCGAGATGAACAGCTACTTCGGTCGCCTGAAAACCGGCGAGATCGTCAAGCACAAGTCCTGAGCCTGATTGACAAACGGCGGGTCATACCGTCCCTTCGGCCCCTGAGAAACCTCGGGGGTCGTTTTCGTTTTGCGCCATGATATTCCATATGCGGCACCCGGTCAGGTGATCGGGCTGCTGGGCGGGTCGTTCGATCCTGCCCACAACGGTCACTCGCATATCACCCGCGAGGCGATCAAGAGGTTCGGTCTGGACCGGGTGTGGTGGTTGGTCAGTCCGGGTAATCCGTTGAAATCGCGGGGGCCTGCCCCCTTGGCGCAGCGACTGGCGCAGGCGCAGCAGGTGATGCAAGATCCGCGCGTAACCGTTACAGGGATAGAGGCGCGTCTCGGCACGCGCTATACCGCGCAGACGCTGCGGGCGTTGCAGCGGCTTTATCCAAAGCAGCGGTTTGTCTGGCTGATGGGGGCGGATAATCTGGCGCAGTTTCATCTTTGGCAGGACTGGCGCGGGATCGCGGACACGGTGCCGCTGGGCATTCTTGCGCGCCCGGGTGACCGGATCTCGGCGCGGATGAGCAAGACCGCAAAGATTTATGGGGCACACAGAATTCCGGGGCGGCTGAGCCATCTTTTGGGTCAAGCGGATGCGCCTGCGTGGTGTTTTGTGAATGTGCCGATGATGGATGTGTCGTCTTCCGCGATCCGTGCGTCGGGCGGGTGGTCAGCGTAATCGCGCGGAGGCCAGACCCGCCGTAATGATCACCAGCAGCCCCGTCCATGTCCAAAGATCGGGTAGATCGCCGAAGATAAGCCAGCCGAGCCCGACAGCCGCAACCAGCTGAAAATAAACCAAAGGTGCGATGCGCGTGGCAGAGGTGATCTGGTAGGCATAGAGTAGCAGCAGGTTGCCCAGCATCGAGCAGAGCCCGGAAGCGAGTGTAAGGGTGACGACGGTCGTGGTGAAGTCAGGCAGCGCCAGAACGCCGAAAGGCAGCAACAGGAGGGCGGCGATGAAAAGTTGGGTGAAGGTCATTGCCAGTGGCGTACCGAGGGGGCCAAGCCAGCGAGACATCGTCAGAAAGATGCCGTAGCAGGTACCGGCGGTAACCGCCCAGAGCACGCCGGTGCTGGCGCCCATGCCGGGGCGCACGACGATGAGTACACCAACGAACCCCATCAGAATAAGGGCGGAGCGCAGTGGCGTCACAGGCTCGCGCAAGAAGATCACGGCGAGGACATAGCTGATGAGCGGACCGATGAAGAATGCAGCGAAGACGGTTGCGATCTCTTCGATCTGAAGTGCCCGCTGGATCGAGCTGATCCCGACGGCAAGGACGGCGGCGCGCACCCAGATGCGCCAGTTGCGCAAGAGCGCCCAAGCGGCGCGCGGAATAAAAGGCACCACGATCAGTGCGCCCACGACAAAGCGCGACCATGCCACGAAAATTGGCGCGGCGCCGTATGTTCCGGTCAGCAGCTTGCCTGCACTGTCCCCGGCGGGGATCAGGGACATTGCCAGAAACATGATCAAAACGGCGCGCTGCATTGCGCATCGCTAGCACGCTCCGCGGGGGCAGGGGAACGGCATTTATCGGTGCTTGTGGCGATTGCCTCACTTGAGGTAACTCTGTCGTATGACACGCAATATTTCACGACGGTATTTCCTGGGATCAGCGGCTGCTGCGGGCATCATGGGTGCGCAGAGCGTGCAGGCTGGTCCGCCGACTGCATCGCTCAGGCCGGTTCTGCGTGGCGAGGACTTTTTCAAGCGTAGCGCCCGCAGTGTCGAGGAGATATTGGGCGAGGCAAAGTTGGCCGGGAAGGTATCGTTTGCCGTGGCCGATGCCAAAACGGGTCTTGGGCTTGAGACGCAAGACGCGGCCATAGCCCGTCCCCCTGCCAGTGTTACCAAAGCGATTACAGCGCTTTATGCCTTGGATGCGCTGGGCGCCGATCACCGGTTCGAGACCCAGTTGCGCGCGACCGGTGGTGTCGTCGATGGCGAGATAACCGGTGATCTGATCTTGGTAGGTGGAAGTGATCCGACGCTGAACACTGACACGTTGGCGCAGATGGCGGCGGATTTGAAAGCCGCGGGGATCATCGGGGTCAAAGGGGATTTCAAGGTTTTTGAGGCAGGCCTGCCGGTACTGGACCGAATCGACCCCGAGCAGCCGGATCAGGTCGGCTACAATCCCGGCGTGTCCGGTTTGGCGCTCAATTACAACCGCGTGCATTTTGAATGGAAGCGGGTGAGCGGGAATTACACCGTCACGATGGAGGGGCGCACGGATGCCTACCGCCCCGCCGTTCAGATGGCGGTGATGCAGATCAAGGACCGCGCGACGCCGGTTTATACCTATGAGAGTCGGGATGGCACCGATGCCTGGACGGTCTCTCGCACAGCATTGGGCAACAGCGGTGCGCGTTGGTTGCCTGTGCGTAAGCCAGGTCTGTATGCGGGAGAAGTATTTCAAAGCCTTGCCGGATCGCATGGCATCAGACTGGGCAAGCCGCAGATGATTGACACGCTGCCGCCGGGCGAAATCCTTGTGAGCCACCGCAGTGACGATCTACGCAACATTGTGCGCGATATGCTCAAGTGGTCGAACAACCTCACCGCCGAAATGATGGGGATGGCGGCGACAACGGCGCGCGGTGGGCAACCCGCAGACCTGAAGGCATCCGCCCAGCAGATGAACCTTTGGGCGCAGGCGCGGCTGGGGATGCAATCGGCCGCCCTGGTGGACCATTCGGGTCTTGGCGATGCCAGCCGCGTGACGGCAAGCGACATGGTTGCAGCACTGGTCAAGGTCCACAGCGAGGGGCTGCGCGATATACTCAAGCCTGTGATGATGCGGGACGAACAGCGGCGCGTGATGCAGGATCATCCGCTGAAGGTAGATGCAAAGACTGGCACGCTCAATTTTGTCTCGAGCCTTGCGGGCTATATCACGGCGACCGACGGGACCGAGATGGCATTTGCGATATTTGCCGCCGACGAGGGTATTCGCGCCACGTTGAGCAGGGCGGAGCGTGAAAGCCCCCCTGGCGGGTCCAGCTGGAACGGGCGGGCAAAGCGCATGCAGCAGCAGCTGATCGAGCGTTGGGGTGTGCTTTACGGTGCGTGACGCGTCAGGTCAGATGCCGGGCGCGGGCGCCGCGCTCGATCGCTGCGGCGTGCAAGCGGTCGAGGTTGAGCTCATAGCGCACTTCTTCAAGGATCCGCAGCTCTGATTCTTCGAGTTTGCCATCGGCAGCGGCAACATCACAGGCCAGCGCGTAGGCAGTCTCGTTTAGACGATCAGGAAGCGCCTCGCGCACCAGACCAAACAGGGCATCAAGGCCGTCTTCCTGTTCGAACAAATCGAAGACCATCTGGCTTACGACCTTGATCCGGTCGAGGTCGTATTCCGCAAAGATCGGCAGAATATTCACTGCAGTCTGGATCTTGATCAATTCGGTCGTGCCAATGTGTTCGTCAGAGGCGGAGACGGCGATCATCACCGCAACGAGGCAGTCCTGCGCGCTGAGCGTAAGGGAGGGATTATTGGGCATCGTGACGGTCCTTTACGCATGGCGGTTGCCGTGCAGATTATTGACGACACGGACCTTGAGCAATAGATGAAGCCACAGCTGCGCGATAGGGCGCCGCTGATTATTTTCGGGAAGTTTGATATGTCTGAGATGCGGGATGCAGCGATGCAGAGCAAGGCGTGGCCTTTTGAAGAAGCGCGCCGTGTGCTCAAACGCTATCAGGGAAAGATGCCGGAAAAGGGATACGTGCTGTTCGAGACCGGCTATGGCCCCTCGGGCCTGCCGCATATCGGGACCTTCGGCGAGGTCGCGCGCACCACGATGATCCGCCGGGCGTTCGAGACGATCAGCGATATCCCGACCCGGCTCATCTGTTTTTCCGACGATCTGGACGGCATGCGCAAGGTGCCGTCAAATGTGCCCGACCCGGAGGCGCTGGCGGAGCATCTGCAAAAGCCGCTGACCTCCGTGCCCGATCCTTTTGGCAAGTTCGAGAGCTTTGGCCATCATAACAACGCCATGCTACGTCGGTTTCTGGACACTTTCGGTTTCGAATACGAGTTTTATTCCGCGACTGAGTTTTATGGCACGGGCCAGTTTGACGAGATTTTGCTGCGCGCTGCCCAAAAGTACGATGAGATCATGGAGGTTATGCTGAAGTCTCTGCGCGAGGAGCGTCGGCAGACGTATTCAATCTTTCTGCCTATTCATCCCGACACGGGCCGCGTGATGTATGTGCCGATGAAAAAGGTCGATGCCAAGGCTGGTACGATCACTTTTGATACGCCGGAGGGCGAGGAGATGACCCTGCCGGTGACGGGTGGCAACGTGAAGCTGCAATGGAAGCCGGATTTTGGGGCGCGGTGGGCAGCGTTGGGCGTGGATTTCGAGATGTATGGCAAGGATCACAGCACCAATACGCCGATCTACGATTCCATCTGCCGGATCCTCGGCGCGCGTGCGCCTGAGCATTTCACCTATGAGTTGTTCCTCGATCAGGACGGGCACAAGATCTCGAAATCGTCGGGCAATGGCCTGACGATCGACGAATGGCTGACATATGCTTCTGCTGAATCGCTGTCATATTTCATGTATCTCAAGCCTAAGACGGCGAAGCGGATGTATTTTGACGTGATCCCCAAGGCTGTGGACGAATACCACCAGCAGCTTCGCGCCTATGAGACGCAGGACATCAAGGGGCAGCTGAACAATCCTGTCTGGCATATCCACGGCGGCGATGTGCCGAAGTCCGATATGATTGTGCCGTTTTCCATGCTGCTCAACCTCGCGTCGGTGTCGTCGGCCGAGGACAAGGGGCAGCTGTGGGGCTTTATCCAGCGGTATGCGCCGGAGGCCACTCCGGAAAATAATCCCGGAATGGATGCGGCGGCGGAATATGCAGTTCGGTACTATAATGATTTCGTGAAGCCGACGCGCGTGTTCCGTGCGCCCAGTGAACTGGAGCGTGAGGCACTGGTCGATTTGCGTGCGCAGCTTGTGGCGTGGGACGGTGGCCTCGACGCGGAGGCTTTGCAGACGATGGTGTTTGCCGTGGGCAAGGAGCGGTTCGAGCCGCTGCGCGATTGGTTTACCGCGCTTTATGAAGTGCTGCTGGGTGCGTCGCAGGGGCCACGGTTTGGGGGCTTCATTGCTCTGTACGGTGTCGATGAAACGATTACCCTAATCGACGAGGCGCTGGCAGGGAATTTGACTGCGGTGTGAAACTCTTGCCCTGAGGCCTGCGTGATTTACCTGTAATCACGAGGTTTCAGGGAGAGACGAGATGAAAACCACATTTTTAGCAGCGGTGTTTACCTTGGCGGCGGCCCTTGGCGCACAGGCGCAGGAGGCGGCGATCCGCGGCACGATCAGCCAACAATTTGACGCGTTCAAGCTGGACGATTTTGCCACTGCTTTCGGTTTTGCCAGCCCCTCGCTTCAGCAGTATTTTATGACGCCCGAGAATTTCGGGCGGATGGTAACGCAGGGCTATCCGATGGTCTGGCGTCCTGCCGATGTTGATTTCCTCGAACTGCGCGAGGAGGCGGGCACGTATTGGCAAAAGGTGCAGATTACGGACGAAGCAGGGCGCGTGCATTATCTCGAATACCGGATGCAGCAGGGCGCGGACGGTTGGCGGATCAGTGGCGTGCAGATCCTCGACGCACCGGGAGCAGCCGTTTGACACGCAACCCCACCGTAACGGTGCTGTAGAGCCGAATTAAGCTCGTGTTGATATTTCCCTGAACTCTGTCCGGCAGTTGCGCCGGAGTAGAGTGAAAGGGATTTTTATGAACATGGCAGTACTTACACCAGCCCCCTACTCCGAAGGGCTGGACGCCTATTCGAGCGGGGACGGCACGCCGGGATCGCCCAGCTATGCCACCTCCGGGACAGGAGCATTCGTACCGGCCGATCAGGATTTTGGCGGGGCGCTGGAAATTTTGAAGACCAGCAGCACGCAACGCCTGCGGTACAAAGGCGAGACGCCGATTGTGCCGGGGTGTTATGTTCAAGTCACAGTGCGGCTGAAGGCAATCTCGGGCAATCTACCCTCGGTGCGGATCGCGGCATACGCGGCGCAGGCGAATGGCAGTACAATTCCCGGTGTCGTTACCACGGGCGTGACTGTTCCGCTCACGACGTATGGTCAGGTGGTTGAGGTCAGCGCCATCGTCGGCATCGGCAACCGTGCCGGAGTGGATATGGTGTGGGGGCCAACGGCGGACTATGGCCATTTTGGAATTGATCTGCTGGGTCAGAACGGTGGCGTTGTTCGTGTGGACGATATCGAAATCACCGATGCTTCGGGCATGTTTCTGGGTGATCTTCTGGCAACGATCGATGTGCGCGATTACGGCGCGGTAGGTGACGGTGTGACCGACGATACCGCAGCCTTCGAGGCGGCGAACCGGGCGGCGAATGACCGCACGGTGTTGATCCCGGCGGGGACATTCCGGCTTAACGGTAACGTGACGTTCGATACGCCGACCAAATTCGAGGGCACTGTGGTCATGCCGACCGAAGCCGTGCTTCTGCTGCGCCAGAACTTTGATCTGCCGAATTATATTCAGGCGTTCGACAATGAGGAACTCGCATTCCGCAAGGCGTTTCAGGCGCTGCTCAGCAACTCCGACCACGAATCTCTGGATCTGGGCGGACGCAAAGTTGCGCTGACCGGGCCGATTGACATGAAGGCGGCTGTGCCCGATCGCACGCGCTATGAGACGCGGCGCGCAATTCACAACGGTCAGCTGATCGCGCTGGAAGGTGGCGATTGGGAAACCACGACCGTCACGGCGCGCGCCACCTATGATCCCGGCAATGCGCGTACATTGACCAATGTCGCCAATGTTGCGGCGATTCCGATTGGCAGCCATGTGACCGGCGTGGGTGTCGGACGCGAGATTTACGTGCGCGGCAAAAACGTCGCGCGCGGTGAGCTGACCCTTGATGGTCCGTTATATGATGGGGCAGGCACACAGAACTTTACCTTCCGCCGGTTCAAATACCTTCTGGATTTCAGTGGCTTTGATGTCCTGGCAAAGTTTGTCCTGCATAATATTGAATTCCAGTGTTCGCAGTTGTGCAGCGGGATTATGTTGGCCAATGCAGGGACCATCTTTACCGTTCGCGATTGTTTCATCACCACGCCAAAGGACCGTGGGATTACCTCGATGGGGGGCGGCTGTCAGGGGATGTTCATCGAGCGGTGCCAGTTTCTGTCGTCGGAAAATGATCTGCCTGTCTCACAACGCTCCAGCATCGCACTCAACGTAAATGCGAACGACGTAAAGCTGCGAAATTGCCGGTCCGAGCGGTTCCGCCATTTCGCCGTAATGACGGGCCAGAACCATCTGATCATCGGCAACCACTTTTTTCAGGGCGATACAGTGAATGGGGGAATCCGTTCGGCGGGTGTGGTGAGTGCCGAGGCCTATGCATCGTGCATTTTCGCCAATAACTATGTCGACAACGCGTTCCTTGAATGGACAAACGAGCGTGATCCGAGCCCCGGCTTCAACGGTGGGTTCTCGTTCAGCTCGCTCGATGTGACGGGAAATATCTTTTTGTCAGGCGAAGTTTCGACAGCGTTCAGCTATTTTGTGGTCAAGCCTTACGGCGAGGGGCATTTCATCAACGGCCTGAATGTGTCCGGCAACCGCTTTCGCAGCATTAACGGTTTCGTGGACCGTGCGGAGCGTGTCGATACAAGTTTTGCCGATCTCAACTATACCCGCATGCGGAACGTTCGTTTTACGGGCAATTCGTTCCACGGGATCAGCAGACCGGTTGCGAACCCGTTGCTTGTCGAGATGACGGAAAACTCGAACCAGCAAACCTGGGTGGTGGAGACAGGGCCGGGCCTGCCATTTGAGGCGCGGTCGCTGAGCGTAGATTCGGTGATTGTGCGAGGCGGGGTACGCAACGCGGCGAATGCGCTGAACTTTGACAACCCGTTCGTGCGTGCGCAACAGGGGCCGGATTCGGATCAGGTGCATGTCGTATGGTCAGAGCCCGTTCGCGGTAAGATCGCGGTGACAGCGCGGATGGACAACGACGTGATCTAAAAATTAGAGGCTCTGGCGGGGTACTGCCAGAGCCTCGCTAGAACTCTCGCCAAAGTCCGACTTTCAAGGCGCTGTTCTCGAAATTTCCGATCAAACTCTCCGAGCCGATGTGGAGGCTGAATTTTCGTCCCCGAGGTTTGAAAATTAGTGATGGCGCGAGTGTCATGCTAGTCTCACCGCCAGCGAACGTCGAATAGACCTGAAACATTCCGCTCGTCACTTCGGTAAAATTCAGACCTATGGTCGTGTCGACTTTGCCGACGTGCAGGGCATAGGTGACGTCCCACCGGACAGATGCATCGATTGTAAGCCAGCCCGACTTGAGCTATGACTGAATCTGGTGTTTTGGCGGTTTGAAGGTTGGCGGCGTATCTGGTTGATTTGTTGTTGGAAGACAGCAGCCCAACCGAAGGAGATACACCACCATGGAAACGACTAACATTGTTGAT